>OGKG01000341.1_pt1 | contig 59887 bp, 45 predicted proteins | sample 1572201 | NCBI WGS metagenome assembly OGKG01 (sample SAMEA2582146, study PRJEB24529) | metagenome | biome: Human gut stool | place: China | collected 2011 | reverse complement strand
AAACGATAATTCATATCAATAAACCATCGTTTAATGGCATTAACAATATTTGCTCACTAACAAAATCCACAAAAACATAATCACTTAATTACGAGAAATAAAAAAATGTCATTGGATATATTTGCGGAAAATAAAAATGATGTATATTTGCAGCGCATTAAACGATGGTTTATTGACACACAATAACAAATTACTAATCAACGCATAACATCTTTTTTTCTCTCTTTCGGCTCAATATCAATTTACAGAAAACCCACGGTAATCCTAGGGTTATACTACCTTAACTTGCTTACAAATCACTTGTATAACACTTATTTCACCCTTGCCTAATGACGGTGTAAGAAGTGTAAAAGGAATTTGTAACAGAGGAGAGGTAGTATAACCCTAGGATTACCGTGGATTCCGGGTAGAACTAAACCGGACGGATAAACTTAGAAATAGAACCCCAGATTAAAATAAAATTCGAGTTTCTTGTTCCAATCCGAAAGACTAAACATCAAATCAATAGGCCCCAAGTAAGAGTCACGGGAATAACCGACACCTCCACCCCAGATACCTTTACGCCCGAAGATATCAAAAAAACTATCATCTTGCATGGCATAATTCCCGACTAAAGAAAAATAGTGTTTTCTTCCTGCGCGTTGTCGCAACTCCAACCGCCCGACAAGTAAAGAATTTTCAAAAACTCCCACGTGATTGATCCCGAGAAAAGGAATTTGTTGCGCGGCATAACGCCCGAAAACCGTTCCCCCCATACAATTCAAGTATGAATACGCCGGGTTGTTCCCGATCAACACACGCCCATAGACGGCGGGCAGCATTTTCAAACGATCGGAAACCGCAATCACCGGGGTAAAATTCAAGGATAGTGCGGAAAAAGGAGCTCCCCCGTCATACGTTCCCATATTATCTGTATAAATCGAGTAAGAAGCTAAAAAAGAGATCCCCCGATTCGGGTAGAATCGGCGGTCGTAAGTATCTAACTGAGCCAACCCGTAATAACTGAAAAAACCTTCCGGACGAACGTCTATAATCTCTTCCTCGTTGGCAAAAAGCAATGAATTATAATCGAAATACTCGTAACGCAAGCCCACCTGAAACTTAAAATTGCGAAAATAAAGACTGGACAACCCCAATTCCCCGAAATGATAACGGTAAGTTACATTATTCATCTTTTCCCCCTTGTGATAATAATTCACGTCATTATAACGGAACATATAAGCCAGATTAAACCGACGCAGGAAAGTATTTTCCAACGAGTATTCTATCTTCACGTAAGGATTCTGGCTCAATCGCCCCGTCAAGGCTACCTGTGAACCTCTCAAAGCCTTATAATTCAAGGTCGTGTTCAAAAGAATTGCCGCCATCTCCTCCGTGTCGAAACGGAAACCGACATTCACGGCACTCATGGGTTGAGCCTGCAATTCCAGCACCAGATCGTAAGGTGGTTTCCCTAACAAACGGTAACTCACGGCAGAAAAAGCCTTTGTCCCGTACAACATCGCCACCTCCCGGTGTATATCTGCAAGCGTCACCGCACTATTCTCCCGCAACCGCATTTTCCGGCGTACCCATCCTTCCTGCTTGGTCGTGAGTCCCTCGACGCGTATATCCCGGATATCAAACTCTTCCGGCAGGTACACGGCTGGTTGCTCGGCTACTTTTTCATTCTGCCCTCCTATCAATTCTTTCACTCGCATGATTTCACCCCAATCCTGCAATGCCGCCACCTTACCCCTTGTCAACAAAGAGTCGATCGCGCGGGCACTAAAACTCGCGGCAGAATATCCTTTCACGTTCGGACGGATAACCAAGTCGGCAAGTTTCACGTTTTCCTCGTGTTTATTCATACAAAGCAAATTGATAATCTGCGGTATCACCCCGGAAACCGATTCCAGCTTATCCTCCGCCATCAAATCCGCTTGTACATCCACGCCGATCACGATTTCCGCCCCAAGGGCCCGTGCCACGTCTGTCGGGAAATTATTCAATACGCCCCCGTCTACCAGTACCCGATCACCCGCCATTACCGGCGTAAACGCTCCCGGGATAGCCATACTTGCCCGCATCGCCCGCACCAGATTTCCATCGGTCATCACGACCTCCTGCCGATTCAGCACGTCAGCAGCCACGCAAGCGAAGGGAATGGGCAATTTCAAAAAATCCAACGAATCATGATGCCCGATAGTCAGGTCTGTAAAAAGATTATACACGTTTTGTCCCCTGATAAACCCTACCGGACGACGTCTTCCCCGTTCGAAGGGGAAGGACAACACGTATTTCGCATCGTACTCTTTCTCGCTGAACGACAAATCGTAACGATTCACCTTATCGCTTAAAAGGAACATCCAATCCTGCACCCGCACGAGGCTATCCAATTGATCGGCCGTGTATCCGATGGCATACAACCCTCCCACGATAGACCCCATACTCGTTCCCACTATCACATCCACGGGTATGCCCGCTTTTTCCAACACTTGCAATACCCCGATATGTGCAACACCCTTCGCTCCCCCGCCACTCAACACCAATCCCACCTTCTTCCGCTGGGCAGACACGTTGACCGCCAAACCGAGAAAAAGGACGAAGATGATTGAATAGCGTAATCTTTTCATTTCTTTATTTTTAAATTCTCAATCCAATCACCAATCTCTTTCAACGCCACGGGTGAAAAAGTTTGAGAGCAGTTTTCTCTATTATCAATATTAAACAAAACATCAAAGCAATTTCTTCAACTCATCTATATCAGGCAAAGCCTTACGCAATTTTTCAGGCATATCAGCAGAAGTATTATACGTGGCTACACCCATGGGTTTATCGTAATCTTGAATAACATATTCCACAAACTCTTTATTGGCATGTTTACAAAGAACAATACCAATAGAAGGATTTTCGTGTGGCTTTCGCACTTTATCATCTAATATACGGAGATATGTACTTAATTGTCCCAAATAGGTCGGTTTGAATTTACCTGTTTTCAATTCGACAACAACAAGTGCATTTAGTTCACGATTGAAAAATATAAGATCCGGAAAAAATTCTTCACCATAGACCTCAAGATGATACTGATTACCGACAAAAGCAAAATCTTGTCCAAAAGTCATGATGAATTTCTTAATATCATGGATAATCTTTTGCTCTACCACCCGTTCATCAATATCTGCAATGTCCCGTGTACCCAATTCCTCCACGTTAATAAAATCAAGCATATACTCATCCTTAAAAGCATTGATGGCTCGAAATGCCAACTCCGATGATGTCAACTTTTGCAAAAAATTATTCGGCATTTGCGATTGATGGTGATAATCATCATTGCCAATAGCCTTTTTCAGACCATCTACAGATAAATGATAAATCGCACACTCATGAATATAGAAATATCGTTCTTTGAGTTCTTTGACCTTTGACAATATTGTATAATGATGAGTAAATGGTACTCGGAGAAAGTCTTCTAACGGAAAGTCTTCACAATTCGTTCCTCGCAAGGAACGAATTGCTATAGAATCCGTTTCATCAGTTGAAAGACTTTCATTAACCAGTTGTAAATCGTTCATTGCAATGAACGATTTATCTTCAAGCATATTCCACTCTTCATAAAATATGCGCATCTTCTTCATGTGTGCTTCAGAGAATCCTCGCAATCCGGGCATATCACGACGAAGTTTTTCGCTAATATAAGTCAATGCACTTGTACCCCAATAATTATCGCGTGAATGTGTCGAGATATAACGCCCAATTCCAAAGTATAGAGCCAATTGCTCGCTATTCACTTTTTGTACAGCCTGATATTGACTTTGCAGTATTGCCGTTTTAATAACTTCTGCCGCTCGATTATATTGATTCGTCAATGATATACTTTCTTTCATTATATACCTTTATCTTCTAAAACCGTTTTAACTTGATTTTGTTGTACAAATATAGTAAATTAAATGTCAGCCCCAGCAGGATGTCTGTTTATTACTCGTTTACAAAATATGGAACTTCAACCCGAACGAGAGGCTCAGAATATCGACCATCTTCACGTATTGATTCGTGAACTTCGAGATCAAATATAGGTCACAAGTACTCAACTCGTAATATACCGTGATTCGACGGAAAGGGAAATTCTCTTTCATGTTCAGCGCGATACGTTGTCCCAGAAAAGCGTGGAAACGAACACGAGTCGAAAATTTGTAATAGTTATTCGGGTACTTCTCCGGTTCTTTCACCCAGAAATCACTTGCCAGCACGGTATTCACAAACAATCCCGTTTCAAGCGGCTCCAGCACCCAATTTTTCCCCAAAGAAACTTCCCAAGGCACATAATTTTGTTTCAACGTGAGCGTTACCTTGGTTTTATTAGATGAAAACCCCGGTACAAAACCAAACATAAACTCGGTTTCCCATTGCCGTTGCCGACCGTAGTCCCACCCCATACCTGCCGAGAGTAACCCGATCGAGCCGGCAAATTGCAGGTTTTGATACTTCGGGATCAAACTATTCCATTGATTTTGGTAACGTTCCAGTTTTCTTTTATGCCGTTCTGCACGTCTTTCCTCCCGATCATCCTTCTCGTCCCCCATCGCCCACGTGGTAAACGAAAGCAACACGGCCATAATTCCCACTTTAATAATAGACCACTTCATACTCGTACCCCTCCGGTGTTAAAGTAAATAACAGATAATTTTTATCTTTCATACAGCTACAACCTATATAAGGAATCCCGTCGTCAAAATGCTCCTCGTGGCGCAAACGATGACTATGGGCATGCATACAAAACTCCATACCGGGAAATGTTTTCAACATCGTGTGAAATACGAACCCTACGTTATTATTAAACTCGATATCCCCGGGTGGCACGTGCATAACCGGAATTGTCCGGGAAATACCGACGGTATCCTGCAATTCCGAATAGATAAACGAAAAATCGGGCACCGGATGAGAATAATCGAACTCCAACGCGTTCGTGTTCACGCAAAGAAAAAGATTTTCGCCCGCACGAAAAGAAAAGTTCTCTTCCCCGAACACGTCAACAAACACATCCATCCCGTTCCCCAATATATCGTGATTACCGAGCAAAGCCACGTAAGGTACACGTAACTTACCCATGATATCCCGTATCCACAGGAATTCTTTTGTCAACCCGAAGTCCGAGATATCCCCGCCGTGAATCACGAAATCCACGTCATCTCTTTTGTTCATGTGTTTCACGAAAGCTTCCGTCTCGTCATACCAGCGTTGAGTATCTCCCATGAGTACAAACCGTACCGTATCCTTATCGCGACACGCTTCCTCGATCAACGGGATATTCTTCTTATTAATATCCAATTTCCCCGATAAACGGACATCATAAGGATGATACTCTATCAAATCACAACCGGCTATAAACATAGCCATCCAAAATAAAAAAATCCATTTTCTCATATCCAACACTTTTTTCCCAAATAATGCAAAAAGCAGACCAAACAGTATAAACGTTGAAATAAAAAAATATGCCCTAAACAGACACAGATATCAAAAATTATTTTATCTTTGTTTAGAAACTCGTGCAGGTAGTTCTTTTCCATGTGATGTGTATTGCTTTTTCATAACTAAGATGAATAAAATTCAAATAAAAAGATAGCGCACGATAGTCGTCCGCTGAACAAAAGAACGCTATACGCGAGTCAGACGGGGGCTGTTGGCACAGTCCCCGTTATTCGTGAAATTTACATATCTTATCCTATTAACGGACAAACCGTAGCCCTGACATACCCGATTAAATCTTCCGGTTTTAAACGAATTTGCCCCCCCCGCACTCCGGCGCTGATGAAAATATATTCAAATTGCAGACATGAATCGTGAATAAACGTGGGAAAAGCCTTCTTCATCCCGATAGGAGAACAACCGCCCCGGATATATCCGGTCACGGGAAGTAATTCTTTCATAGGGATCAAATCGGCCTTCTTATTCCCGGATGCTTTCGCCGCCAACTTCAAATCGACCTCGTGATCTCCGGGAATCACGCAAACAAAATGACCGTTCCGATCACCATGCAACACGAGGGTTTTGAACACTTGTTCGATATTCTCTCCCAATTGCGCCGCCACGTGTGTCGCGGCCAAATCATGCTCGTCTACCTCATAGGGAATCAACTCGTAGGCGATTTTTGCCTTATCCAACAACCTTGCCGCGTTAGTCTTGTTTACCTTCTCTTTCATAATCCCTTATTTTGCGGGAACAAAAATACACAAATTTCATCGAAACATACTTGAAAGCAAAGCAAAAAGGAAGAAGAACGACCATGTTGACACTCGCAATAAACCAACGTTTTTTGATTGCGCAAATATACTCTTTTTTCACCAAAATTCGGCCGGATAGTTGTATTTTTAATTCTTTCATACTCAACCATCAAGGTACGAAAACAGTCTTTTCCTTGATACGCAAAATTTTAAGATGATTAAACGTTCATTTAAAAATTTGCCTATGAACATCGAGAAACACCCCGTCATTCTTATCGCGGAAGATAATGAAAGTAACTTTTTTCTCTTGCAGGAGATACTAAAAAAGCAGTACCGGATCATTCATGCGAAAAATGGTGTAGAGGTGGTTCAAATGTATCGAAACGAACACCCCGATGCCATACTCATGGACATCCGAATGCCTGAAATGGACGGTCTGGAAGCAACTCGCGCCATACGCGAATCGGATCAGGATATTCCTATTATAGCCGTCAGTGCCGATGCATACGAAGACGACAAACAAGCCGCTTATCAATGTGGTTGCAACGCGTACATCATGAAACCAATTAATTTCAGAGAATTAAAAGAGACATTACTTCTCCTGCTCACCCCTCATCCTCATTTCTGACCTCATCTTTTCACGGGCACCCATCGCACTGCATCGGCGAATATAAGCTGCACTGCATCCCCTTCCCACCCGTAGTCTTCCGTTTTCTCCCAACTTAACGAATCCCCTCCCCGGTCACTTAGCAAAACACTGTATTCCCCTGCATTAAAATCAAATTTACCCAAAGAGATCCATCCGGCGTCCTCGTTATCCAGTATAACTTCCACGTCTGTCATTCCCTCGTTGGAACCGATCCGGTAAAAAAGCCGGGCACCCTTTATAAACGTACCGCGAGCGGGTGTCACTTGGATATTCGGCACATACACCAAAACATCGTACACCCCGGGAGCATCAATTTTCACTCTCCATTCCACTTCCGATTTTCCCGTTCCGGCCATTTTATAATAAGCACTTTTCACGATATCACCATAACACTCGGAACTGGTCACGTGAGTCCAACGTTCGTGATCATAGATATATTCATACTTTTTATGCTCTGTTTTTTCAGAGAAATAAACTGCCAACTTCTCCCTCTTCTTCTTCTCGTGAATAATCACGTTATCGTCATCGACAACCAAACCCGGTTCTTTCCTTAAAAACACGCTACTGTCAGTGTCCCAAATACCGGTATGCCCGTTTTTTGTTTTCTCCAACCGGTTTTCACCAAACTCCATAAGCTTATTCCCGGGAATATTCTGACAAAGATTCATATCCAAGAAAAAATAATCGTCACTTCCGAGCACAATTCGTATCTCTTTACAGCCGCGCGCCGGAACAAGGAAACTATGTTTTCCGGAAGAACTCCCTCCCTCTCCGGAAGTCCCCCTCTCGAGAATAGTGACAGTCCCATCCATCGGCGAAGGATTATACACTTTACAACTTGCTATCTTTTGCGCGTATTTCTCTTCCTCGAACAATTCCACTTTCATATCCCTTACATAAAAAACAGGCAGCATTTTCCCCTCGTAATACTTATCCAGAATATCACGGACATCTATCCCGAAACGAGCCTCGAACGCCTGTACAAACACGTCCAGCTCTATCCCGGCAAAAGCGTGTCGCTTCTTGAAATCTTTCGCGAAATCCACCAATTCCGACCTCCCCACGAGAGCCCGTAAATGACTCTCAATCTGAGCATATTTTCTATCCAGCAATATACGCAGGTTATTCAATTTAATATCTTTATCCTCCAAAGCTTCCCGCAACGACTTGCCATCCCAATAATCCACCACTTCTTCATACTCCATATCTTCCGAGAAATAAATCATCGGACCGCGATACATCTCCTCTGCCGCCAGCAAATGATTAATGATACCCCCGACGCCCGGGTATTTGTCCGATGCCACGATTCCCCCGAAATCTTCAAACATGGCAACACAATTGAACGCCCCATCCTGAAGATTCAAAACCAAAATATTCCGTAAAGCGTCACTTTCCAACTCAAAACGCGTACGTTCATCATTTTCCCATGGCCAATACTGTACACGAAAATAATAAGCACTATACATTTTTTCCGGAACAAATATCATCTCCGGCAGAATAAACTCGCTTCCCACACTCCCTTTTCGTTGATAGGGAATAAAATTCACGGGTGTTTCCACCACGGCAAAACGCCGGTACGGGTAATCGCCTCCCTTGTATTCCCAAACCTGACTTATAGGTTCTTGCAAAAGTATTTTCACGGAATCTGCACTCATCGTATAATCTCGTTCAAAAAAATCATGCCCCGGGAAATGATAAATCTCCATTTCCAAAGAATCCAAAACAATACTCTTTTTCTCGTAATGCCCCAAGCTCAAACTTAAACGGGGCAAAGGGTTACGGTTTTCAAAACTAGCCACGTTCTCTTTCACATTCATATTTCCCTGAGAAATCGCCGTTCTTGCTCCAACGTTCTCGACATGCAATGTATAACGGGTAAAATCATATCGACGAGTCAAAGGAGATAATATATTTACCGTGGGCACACTCACCGGATACCATAAACACTCGGGAACAAGAAATGTATAATCATCACCCACGCGGGCATAACACCATCCATGACGAAAAAATTGATGAGGGCGTCGGGAAAAAAGGACTAAACGCGTATCATGGAACTCTTTATCCGTGAAATCGGGATAACAGACCGCTTCATCAATAAATCCTTCGTACTCCATGCGAAGATTCAGTTCCTCCCCGGAATCCAATCCCCGATCCACGATAACAACCTGCCCCTCACGCGTGAAAGGTACGGTATTTCCCTCCCGATCCCTCAAACTTGTCACCTGCAAACCGGGATTCAGGTACAGTATCGGATTCTTCAACCGGTTCGTGCGCTCATTCTCAAGCACCAGTTCACTTGTCACGTACATTCTTTCCCCTGCTTGACGGAAACGGATATCATGAGTTTTCACGTACACGTTATCCACTCCCGCGTACTTTTGAAATACTTCCCGGTACATTTCTCTCCGTGCATTTATCCCTTGAAACTTCCCGACATACAAAAATCCGTCAAAAACTCCCGCCAGAATAAAAACAATCCCGATTCCCCGAATGATTCGAATCACCCTGCTCCGATCCGACAATCGCTTCATCATTCCCACGGCTAACAGGACGAACCCGATACCGGACAACATGAAAATCCCTCTCTGCAATACCGTCCATGCCGGTTTTGCCAACCCCGTCACATCCGAGAACAAAAGCGGCAAAGCCCGTCCCCACGGGTCAAACACACCCCATAAAATCTCCCCTGTCCCGAAATAAAACGCCCCCAACAAAGCAAATAAAATAAGAATTGCCAAAGCATGATTCTTTATTTGATTGACAATAATTAATCCCAAGCCCAACACGAAAATCAACGAGGGAATCGTCAACACGACCATATAAATCAAATAAATTCCCGGCTGAAAAGTCCCCGGCTCCCCAAACAACAAATGTACCCCCATCCCACACGCCATCGTCAACACGTTCATCAACAAACACACCTCCAGTATCCCCAACATCTTTCCGGTCTGGTATATCGTATTCGTCACGGGACGGCTTAAAAACACCACGTTCGTTTCCAAACGTCGATCCCTCCTGACAAAATCCACCCCGACAAAGATGACCATGATTCCCTGCACCAGACTATATAACCACGCGTTCAAATAAGGAATATAGGAAGGCAAAGCGACCTCCGCCCAAGAACTAATTCCCCATCTTCCCCCTCCTTGCCATAACCATTGAAACCCGGTAATACCGACTAACACACAAATCATGAAAATCCAGAATAACTTCCCGCGTGCTATCAGTCTCCGCTCGTAACGAGCTATCAGGCGAATATTGTCAAATGTCTTTCCCATTTTAATACCAATTACATACCCATCCCTTCACAAAGGTAGTTTTTAAAACTAAAAGATAAAAGCTAAAAACTAAAAGTCACGTATATATTATAACTTCTAGTTTTTAGCTTTCAGAATCCGGTTCATTCGTAAAATAAACCTGTAACTCGCCGCAGGCGAATGTAACCTGCAACCTGTAACTCGCCGTAGGCGATTTATCTCTGCAACGGGAATTTCAATACCGGTTCTTTCTCTTTCTTCGGTTCAGACTTGTTGATCTCCACGTCTTCAATCAAAATAGAAGCCGGGTAAATCAACGAAGACAACACCTGACGGTTCAAAATATAATTGGACACATTTTCCTTGCTGGAAATATCCAATACCCGTTTGATTTTCGACAGATTAATCGCGGAAACATCACCGAAACGAACCTGCGTTTCGCTACCGTCTTTCACGTCTACCTTGTAAATCCGGGAAGCTGTTCCTGCCATACTACGCACGATATAGGCATAATCCAATCCCTCGTCCTTGGCTGCCTTAATCAAGGCCTTTTTCATCTTATCCTGCTTCGTACCTTTATCCACCTCGATATGAATTGTTCCCGGTGCCGTCACGTAAACAATGTCCTGTCCCGTCATCACGAATCTGGAACTACCCGTGGAATGAGGAGTCTTCAATGAAGGTATTCGCCCGTTCAACATCTGGCGTAAAATACCTTTATCCACCAGCGTCATCTCCTTTGCCGGAACAACACCTTCCGCGTCAATCTCGTAAGCTCCCAATAACGGCACCCCGTTATATTTATCCAACGTGCTGTAATTCTTTACCGTCAAACGGTTATCCATGATCTTTCTTCCGATACGTCCGTCCAAAGTCTTGGCTGCACCTCCACGACCGCCTTCAGGTTTCCGGTAAGCGAACAATCCGCCTTGATTCAACAAGTTGTTCGTGAAAATAGCTGAACTGGCACCATCCTCGAAAAGCACCGGACCGGAATAAAACTCTTCCACTTCGGGAGCATCTTTCAATTTAATCAGATTCTCGGCAAAAGCTTTTACGTTTTTCTTCAGCTCTTCCAGTGAAGGCATATCCTGCGGACGAGCCACCAACACGGAATAGACATCTCCGATTTTCACGCCATCCGCCGTGTTCACGAATCCCTGTGCATAGAAATTAACGTAAGAAACCGGTTGCTTCATGGTTACCCCTTCGCTGGTTTGCTTGTACACTTCCATGTCCAGACCGCTGATACCCACGGATGAATTGTAAATATCCTTGTAACCCTTGAAGATAGCGGAAAGTTCGCGAATCGCGTTTTCCCACTCTTTCATGTTAATATCATAGGGCTTGCTCTCCACTATTTTCGTGATCGGCTCTGCCTTTACCAGATCAGGTAAAGCAGCCTCTTCCGGTGTTTGCGGGTTAGCTTTCAAGGCAGCCTCTTTAGCCGCTGATTCCTGTAATGCCCATTTATAAGCAGCATCCGTCACCAACCAGTAGTTCTGACGAATCATATCATAATCCGCCTCGGCAGGCATACCTATTTTCAAGAATTGACCGATGTAACGGGAATCACTCGTGTTATCATAATTTCCCAACAGCAATTGCGAAGAACCGATACCCATCCAAGGTAATTCCATTGAACTCGTGATAGCCCCCAACACTCCCGATACCTCGAATTGACGATATCTTCCTAGAGAATAGGACAAATAAAACGGCTTATCCATTCCCGGCAAAGCCAAATTTTCCTTATTTCTCTGCAACTCATCCTGCATGGCTTTAAAAATCACCTGATCTTGCTCGCTTTGTGCGACAACCGGACCGAGTAGCAGGAAAAACAATAATAGTGATAATATATATTTCATCGTATTAATTTTAGATTTAATGATTTTAGATTTTAGATTTCCCCGCTCATGCCAACACTCCTTTTAACTCTAAATTCTAAACGTCAAATTTCTTTTAGTTTTTAGCTTTTTTCTCCAATCCCGGAGCCGATAAAATCGGTAAAATATCCTGTGATTTGGCTTTCCGTTGCGTTTCTACTTTGTTTACCAAAATAGTCGGAGAAATTGCCGTAACAGGGATAGAACCGGACTCGGCACCACACATACCCGTAAATACACGAGCGTCATTTCCCGCGTAAATAATATTCGAGAACATGGAAAGGGGAGTTCCGATCAGATCCACGCCGCGTACCAATTGGTCGGGACGACCGTCCGCGAACACTTTGTACACTTCCAGCGGGGTAACGTTAAAGGAGTTCGTTCCCCCTTTTCCGGTGAACGTGAATCCACTCGTTACCTCTTTAAAGAAATAACCGTATTCTTTACCTTGTTTTTTCACTTCCTCGATCAACAATTGGCGCAACTCTTCCGGAGTTTTCGGGTTAGAAGTCTCGATCACCAAATTAGACTGGCGAGATACCGGATCAAATCCCCCCATAGCCCGCGCGTGCCCGTTCGAGCGAGGATGCCCGTCAATCGGGGTGCGAGTCATCAGGAACTCGTTCAACTTGCCGTTCACAACCACGTCTACCCGTTCAGCCTTCACACCTTGGTCGTCATATTTATAGAAACCGTTCAAATCCTCCCCGGCATATTCCCGGATTGTCGGGTCATCATACACGTGCATATCAGCAGGCAACACGTACTCACCAACCATTTTTTTGAACGTCTGTCCGTCACTCTCGCTCTTCATGCGTTGTCCTTCAACACGGTGACCGAATATCTCGTGGAAGAATACCCCGCTGGCAGGACCGGACAACAAAGCCGGACCCGTGTAGGGATCTACCATCGGAGCGACACGCAATGCTTTAAGAGTTTTTACCATTTCTTTCGCGTCGGCGATGATCTTGTCATTTGACGGCAGATCTTTCGGATCATAAGCAAAATAAGAAAGATTCAACGGCAATTCCATTCCGTCGTCAGCCTTCGTCTCCCCGAATACCATAATCCGGGCATACGGCAGATTCTGAACAACCTCCGTACCTTCGCTATTCACGAAATAACGTCTTTCCACGGTATAAATCATCATAGCGTCACCTTGCATGATTCCGGGTTGATTTTTGAACACGGCGGAAATTTCCTTCAACCGTTTCGCCCACTCGTCCAGATCAATTTTAGTTTTTTCTACCGGAAGCGGAGCCTCGTAATACTTTTCTACCGGAACTTCCGAGAAATAAGGAGCCTTATCCTCTTCCTCCACGTTCACCGTCGTCTGCGCTTTGGTTCTCTGGTACATATCCACGGCAAACTTGTAACGGTTGTTTGTCTCGTTCCAGATAGCTTGACGAATGGCATCTTCATTATTATCCTCGTCCAAAGGCAATCTGGCTGACGAAGGCTGTTGCGCCCCCATCTGGGCAAACTTGAAATTATCTAATGTTGCATCTCCCAAACGAATTTGCGGTACTAAAGTCCGGGAACGATATTGTTGACTGTTCATCAACGCCCCGAAAGAAGTGGATACCACGGACGTGGTCACATCAATAACCCTGTAATTCATGTGATACGGGGGAAACTCTTCGCCTTTCAGTTCCTTCATCTGTTGTGCCAACTCTTCCTTGAGTAAACTCAACAACTTATCCTGTGCCTGCCCGTAAGTTTTCGGTACAAACAACAAGGTGAGAAAGCAACTCAAAATAATCCATACTGTTTTTCTCATGTGTGTAATAGTTTTAATCTTGTAAATAATAAATAGTCTGAAAACACGCACTATTTTCGCTAACAAATATAAAACGATTCTGTATGGTTACAAAATGCAATCGATTTAAATTTTAGTTAAACCCGAGAAAAAATAAAAAAAGGGGATTTCCCATCACGGTACTTTCACCCTCCTAGACAAATTAGAATTCAAAAAACATTACATTTACATGTAACTATCTTGTAAAAAAAACGTTTTCAAAAAAGCCTCCGGTTATTAAATAGAACGTCAACTCGGATTTAACAAAAAAAGTGTATGCACACTTCCGGAGGCTTATTCCTTCATTTGTGCTATACACTTCTTTATTATTTCTCGAATTGACAAAGCAAAGGTATAGATTTCTTTATTAAAAACCACATAAAAATAAAATAATTTATACTTTAATTCCGACCTTCAATATTCCACCTGTCACCTCCCTACTACATTCTTCGCCAATATCGCACACCTATTACACTATGTGTAAATAGGTTAATCAAATCTTCCTATTCTCTTTCCCCATCGTCGTTTCAACCAAGCCACAACCACGGAACTCACGATTCCCCCGATAATACTGATCACTCCGGCAAACAAATGATCTGCCATCTGCGACAACACCGAATTAAAACTCAATGTCGAGAACATTCCTATTATAAAATAATTCATACGATTGAAAGTTGAAAATTGAAAATAATAGAAGCCAGCCGCCCCGACGCAAAGCCCCGTGCGACTGAAATCTAAAATCAAAAATGGCAAATCAAGAAATCAATAAGCTGTCTGATGCCATCTTCCCATTATCCAGCGTGGCGAAGCAATACGCTTTAACCTTGGTGTTGTCCCACTCATCCGGTAGCGCATAACTCGTGCTACCACCTTCACCGCGGACTCTCAACGTTATTAATCTCGCCCGCTCTCGTACCGTCTCGTACAACACGCCATACACTTGATCTCCGGCAAACGCGTACCCGTCCTCTTCCTCTTGCATCTCTTGCACAAACTGGAACTTCTTACTTTCCTCATCGTAATTCACGGTCACCTTTGGCGGATTAAGCATCCCCGCGGCAACCTGCAAAAGATCGAAATCTATTGTTCCCACGTTTTTCTCATCCACGGTTACCGCTTTCATATTCCGTGCCACGAAAGCATTCGACGTGGTCCCGTTCCCCACACCCGCGAAGCCTTTCCGAATGATCGGCAGAAGACTTCGGGATAACTGTACCACAGCTTTCATTTTCGCCCGCTGTACCAGTATCTCCGGTGTCGGGTTGTCTTTCCTTGAAAAAACTTTCGCTTTCGCGATATTTTTCCTTCTCGTGTAACACAACGTGATGTTACCTACTGATTTTCTCGCTTTACCTAACAAATAAGAATTAAATTCTGCCATAAAACAATTGAAAATTAAAAGTTGAAAATTGAAAATTTACTTATTCTGTGATTGCCGATTAAACGATTCCGTAATTACAAAATCATAAATCGGAAATCACTCAATCAAAATCATAAATCGGAAATCATAAATCATAAATCATAAATTTTTAAACGCCTCTTCCAACGCCGGTCCCGGATCCTGTTTTCTTGTTGTTATATCCGAGTGGCCTACCACGTTCTTGATCGGGTAATGTTTTTGAAGCAATCGGCAAACTTGTGCCAATACCTGAACCTGTACCCGCGTGTAGCGATGCCAAAAAGTCGGCACGTCCCCCTTGTCATCCGTGTACACCTCTTCTACCGGGACCTCCCGACCACATTCGGCAAAAAACTTTTTCCCTTTCTGCCGGAGTTTCCCGAGATTATCCAACTCGATCCCGATAGAATAATGATTCAATTCGGCACGTCCCGCGTACCAGCTTCTTCCGGCATGCCATGCCTCGATATTGAACGGCACAAGTTGAAAAACTTTCCCGTCCCGCCCGATTACCAGATGTGCCGAAGCCGCCACATCCGGCCGGGTAAGATAAATCGCGGAAGATTCACCACTCACACCCGCGGTATAATGCAACACGATCATATCCGGCTCCTTTAACGGGCGTGTATTCTTCGAACACACCAAATGCACCACCCCATCCCCGTCACCCATCAAACGATGGTTGACAATTGAAAATGGAGAATTAAAAATTGAAAATGCCATACTAAATAATTTAAAGTTTAAAACAATAAAAAGTTATTTACTCATACAAATGCAAAAAAAGGCGTGTAAACCTTGATAATTGGTTTACACGCCTTTTATAATAAAAGATTTAATTTCTACATGATAGTGAAGCTGATTTTCCGCCCCAATCCTTGAAATATTTTAAACAACGTAGAAAGCTGAATATCTGTATGACCGTTTTCTATACGGGAGATATAACTTTTTTTTGTTCCGATTTTAGCCGCAAGTTGTTCTTGCGTCATCCCTGCTTTCAAACGTTCGGCTTTCAATTGTTCTCCGATGATAAAAGCCTCACAACTATTTTCAAAGTTATCACGCTCCGCTGTCCCCGGTACACCGAAATCTTCAGTAATCAAATCCTCTATCGAGGTACATCCCATTGTTTTCAATTCTTCATTGTTCATCTCTTCCTCCTCCTTTCATTTCTTTATTAGCAAAATATTCATGCATAAGCCGTTTAGCTCGTTCGATCTCCCCCAAGGGAGTCTTTTGTGTTTTCTTCTGAAACCCGTTAAACAATATCACTAGATTTCCTTCATCCATACAACAGAAAATACGATAAATATTTCCACCTTCTTCTACTCGAATTTCATAAAGTCCCTTTACTCCGGTAATAGCTTTAAAAAATTTCTCAGGTATCTGCTCTAAAGTCATTATATAAATAAAAACCTGATAAACTTTGCGCAATGCATCCCTAGACAAGTCCTTCTTGAACTCTTTGAAGTAGTCAGCATAAACCACTACTTGGCGGACATATTTTCTCTTTTCTGTCATAGATAAATATTCTACGCACAAAGATAACTAATTAGTGAACAAAGAACAATTATTTTACTACTTTATTTCATTATACGTGCAAACCAATATATCAAAGAACATTTTTTTCACCCCAACAATTTCACGCTCACGAATCAATCAAAGCCCCCCAATCACGGAATTACCTAATCGGCAATCATTAAATCACTGAATTAGCGCCGCTTGCGCGTGAAAGCCTGCATGATTTTCTCCCCGCTCCTTCCCACCACGTATCCGCCTATTCCGATTTCCAGTAAATCCCAGAAGCGGGAAGTATCGGAGAGAATCGGCAGACTCGTGAAAGTACCGACAAGAACAATCAAGGCAAATATCAACATTACCAACGGTCGCCACGAGCGTTGTAACCAATTGCCACGAGCTTCTTCCACCAACACGGCAGTCCGAGCTTCCATCACCCGTTGTTCCCACTCCATGAACACCCGCAACAGATCCGTTTCCAGTTGCTTTTTCTCCCTCGCCGGGAGCGTCAGGCGATCGACCAACTCGCCAACCGCACTGACAATTCCGGTTACAGGCTTCATTTCCAGCCTTGAATTTTAATAAAATCCGACGGGTAATAATACCTCCTCCCACAAATCTGACATTTCCGCACCTTATCTTTCTCCGCGTACCGTTCCAAAGTGCGGCGGTGAATCTCCAATTTTTTGCATAAAGCCTCCTCACTCATCATCTGCTCGAAAGGAGATTGTTTCAACTCCCGTAACCTCGACTCGATCATGCACAAACGCAGAGAAATACCTTCTTGCAGCTCGACTACCGTCACCAGTAACTTTTCATTCTTTTCCATCGTTCATTATAAATATAGGATTAATATTATCACCATCTCCTCGCATCCAATTTTTCAATATGATCTTCCAGCGACGTCCTCAATCGCTCGATCAACGCCGTCGGGTGGGGTCTTGCCAGCGACTTGCTGATCAACGAGTAATAATCCGGGTTCAAAGGCAGATTCCATACCCGGCAGAAAAAATGAATAAACTCCTTTTCCGTCATATCCCCCGTCAGACACCGAACGATACCCGAACGATAGAAACAAGCCAACAACTCCCCCAGTTCCATATCGTCTAACGACAAGGTAAACACGGAAGGCAACACCGCAGGTTCCGAACAAAAACATCGGGCATAACGCAGGTACGACTCTCTCTGCACCAGCACGAAACGATTGATCATTTCCCGTGTATCGGCATCCAGCTGTTTGAACTGCACCAACTCATCTCCCCTTCCCATTCATAACCGTTATAACGAATCGGAGCTGCAGGATCTCCCGTCAATTCCGCCTTTGCCTCAAACAATAGATTCAAGTACTTCAATAAATCATTTTTCTTGCTCATATCTTCAGGTATTGTGTATTAGAAAACGCTTTCCTGTCGGGAGTCCCGAAAAAACAATAAATATGCACCCGAGTTCCCTTTCTCCTCGTCAACGGGAATGCCACCTTTTCATCCAAACGCTTGGCCCCGATTCCCTCCACGACTACCGGGGAAAAAGAACGATTCCCGTACAACAACACGATAGTCAACCCATCGTCGGCATCCCCGAATCCGTCCCACGTGTCAGCCTCCCATCGCAATGTCACCCGGTCTTCAGCGTCCACCTCCGCCTCCAACTCGTACACACCCCGGCGTTTCCCTGCCGAGAATTGCAGTAACGAAAAATCCCCGATTTTCCCGTTCGCCTTAAAGGCTTCCAGATTCATCTTCATAAACAAGGAAAAACCATTCATCCTTGTCCCTTTTGCCGATACGTCCAGCACATCCCGCAACGAAGTTTCTTTCAATTTCTGGTAAAAACGCACTGCCACCCGGAACCTCGAACGTACCGCCTGCTGTTTCGGCGTATTGGGATCATTTCTATTCACCGCCAACGCCCTCGCGAACGTTTTTCCGTTCATGGTACAGAAAACGGTGTTCCCCACTTTCCCCCGAATCTTAAATAAACTACTTACTTCTGCCATAATTTTTCATTTAAAAATTTATACTCCAAAATCTACTGACATATCGTCAAACTTTGATGATGCAAACATACAACCCTTTCACCCGTCCGCCTTGCAGGGTGAACATGGACAATTCGTGACAATAACAGACTCTCACCAAAAAAGACAAAAAAATCAGGAGATGTGGCAAAACACACCTCCTAATGAATTACAATTTTTTCCGCGAACTATTACTCGACCACCTTCCAATCCGACACTGTTCCCGTTTCCGACGAGAAACTAACCCCGATACGATACAGCCGACGCTCATCTTCCAAGTAAGGCAACGCGTACCCCTTCTCCTCTATCTGGCGCAATGCCTCGTCCGCCGTACCGTCTAGCTTGAATTCGAAAATATAAATATAATGATCGGTCTCGATGATACAATCCACTCGTCCCTCGCTCTGCTGCTTCTCCGTGTAAACCGTGTAAACGCTAACCAAACGCATCAACAAATAGAACGTGTAATGAAAATACCGCTCTTTCTCACGTTCGTTTTCCTTACGACGCATCGTGTAAGGAATACTACTCAAAAACGAGGTCAACAAGCGACGGAATTTTTCCGTGTCACCCTCCTGTAAGGTATCCACCGTATCCTGTACCCAATTATTAATGCTTGTTCGCGGCTTCAAGTAATCTGAAGCCACCATGGTCAAGAAACCGTTTTTCACCTCGTTATTCGGGAAATCGAGCAAAAACGTGTTACGACGCATATTGTATCCTTTGATCGTCAAGTAACCACTCTGGTAGATCATCGGTAAAGGTTTTTCAACGTCTGCCTTGTAATCCACAAATTCAGGAGTTTCATAATAACGCCCCGTCAGTTCATTCAGATTTTCTCTAGTGTGATTCAATAGACGAATAAGATAAGACGGGGTACCACTCCGGAACCAATAATCTTGAATCATCATTGCATCCAAAGCATTCAATAAACTGAACGGGTTATAAACATCCACTAACCGCGGACCGAAATGATAACCGTCATACTGACGTTTCAACAACTGCCTCATCCCTTCCGCATCATAATGATAAACCTCTGCCATCTCCGTCATGGGTGATGCAAAATAATAATCCAACTCATCTTGCGTAATCCCACAAAGAGCCTCATACCGACCATCCATACTGATATCTTTCGGTTGATTGAAACCACTGAACACGCTCACCTGCGAGAATTTCGTCACTCCTGTCAGGAAAACAAATTGCAAATGCTCGTCAGCCGCCTTGAAAACAGAATAAAAACCTTTCAGTACCCCACGGTTCCATTCCTCCAGCAGCATCCGGTTGCCATCCACGGTCACCTCTATATTTGTATCCAACACGTCAAGAATCGGCTTGTCATATTCGTCTATCAACACCACGGCTCGATGCCCCGTCCACTCGTGTGCTTTCTCTAGCAATTGGATAAAACGATCCCCCACGTCCAAACCTCCATTTTCTAAACCGAATTCTTCCTCCCAACGGGATACATATCCTTGGAGCACGTTCTCTAACGTTTCCCCTTTCAAAAAATTCCGTCCGTTAAAATCAATATGAAACACCGGATACACCAACCAATCCTTCTCCAATTCGTCAATCGCCAGCCCCTTGAAAAGTTCCTTCCGTCCCAAAAAATAATTCTTCAGTGTAGACACCAAAAGACTCTTCCCGAAACGACGCGGACGACTCAAAAAATAGATTTTTCCTTCTTTCACCAACGAGTAGACCAAGGCGGTCTTGTCCACGTAAACATAACCGTCCTCGATGATTTGGTCAAAACTCTGGATTCCTATCGGGTACTTCATCTTCAAAATCGTTTTAAAGTTGTTCATACAAAGATATTACAATATTTTCCATGTCCCAACATGTCAAAGAACTTTTACTGATTCCTTCTGAAAATCTGCCAATTATCTCTCACGTTAAAATCTTAACCAGCCCCTTCTCTCGTTCTTTCCCCGTTGTTCTACCATTATCGCCCCGTTTCGAAACGACGAAACCTCGACATCATAACGTGAGAACATCTTATTTCCTTCTCGCACTTGGCTTTTTCACACCCCTATATCGTCAGATTTTGTTGCCGCAAACATCCCTCCTTTTCAACCACTGGTCTTGCATTAAACTCTAGCAATTTTTAACGAACACAAACAATAAAAAACACACGGAGAATAAACTGAAGTTCATTCTCCGTGCAAGAAATTCATTCAGCCTGCCCCCAAGGTATACACGAAATCATCTCTTCCCCACTAAATAGAATTCTTCTTTTCTATAACTTACTCTACAGCCCGTTTCATTAAATCGAAACCGTCAACGGCATAAGTATGAGATTGGTCGAAACCGTAACAAGAAGTATCAAATTTTTCAGCCATAGCCAAATTATACAATTCTTTTAACATTTTAGCCGAAAGTTTCACGTACACCGTGGCAGACATGACGAATTTTACCGTGATCACCTTCCCCGTTTCATCCACATAGAAAGTCACCCACAAGCCGCCTCCTTCTGTGGCACCCACTTGCTGCAATATATTCTTCAACTTCCCGGCCATCAATCTTTCGGCACTTTGTTTCCGCCATTTCGCACGTGCTTCCACTTTCTCACTTTCCTTGAGCAACGGGCTCATCTTTTCCGGCGTAAACACTTCACCAAACTATTTTTCAAAATACTTCACGCGTACTTCAAACGACTCTCCCGCCTCATCCAACGAAACGCTTTCAAGTTTTTGGGCATAAAGACCGGGAATCAAACAGCAAACGCCTAATAATAACAACAATACTTTTTTCATACTTGATTCTATTATTTTATAATTTATAATCTATTGTATCTTTTGATATAACAAAAAATCACCCTAAAAGAATACAAAGAGCCCGCTCAAAAGCCGATAAGGCTTTTGAGCACTCTTTTCTAAATATACAAATTTTAATATAAACGAATTTCAGCTATGGAAGAACAGTAGTAAGAACCGTAAATCACGGTATTCACCTGCACTTTCACGTATTGATACGTGGCAGTTCGCACATCCTTGATAAACGGGATATAAGTAGTTTCCCCGCTACTCTTGCCCACCGGAACATCCTCCACGTAAGTAGCATCCTCCCAATAAAGGCCATTATTGGAAACCTTAACTTTTACATACTCTGGGGCTATCACTATTTCGTCACCACTATATTGTTTCTGCACGAAACATATCCCGTTAATCGTCTTCGGTGATTTCAAATCCAAAGTCAACTCGTAGGACGTGAAAGCAGGTTGACCTTCAGGATTCCAATAAGTAGCAGGATTTCCATCCGTCAAGTTAGCTAATCCCGAATTCACCTTCGACTCGGGATATTCCATGAATTGCAACCCAGTCATATCAATAAAATCGACCTTAGGAACAAGAGGCATTCCACAATTGGACACATAATCTGTCTTCTCAAGCTCTTGAAAATGCTTATTATAACGCTCTACCGTCAAACCATTTAATTCGTTCAACACGGACAAGACAAAATTGGCAGCCCCTTGATCTGACACTTTACTTTGCCCGTACTGGACATCATTCATGGACGACTCCAACTGGTAGCGCCTTCCTCCCAATACAAGTTTTTCCAACTTTGGTAGATTCAACAAACTATTAAAAGAACCGACACTCCAATCCAGATAAATTGTCCGTACCGTATCAGCCCATCCCGCTGGAATTTCAGCATAGCCAAATTGTACTTTCATTTCTTGCACAAAATCAGAATCATACGTCTTATCAGCATCAAAAACATAAGGTTCAAACTCTATTTCATCTTTACAATCCGGCAATTTGGCACGACGCAACAAGACCAAATTACACCCTTCCTCCTTGGAAATATTCACGGGGTCCTCCAACATCCAATAAAGCCCGCCATTCTGCACTCGCACTTGTTCCAAAAACTCCTTTGTCAATTCCAATTCACCAGTGGTTCCGTCCGTCTTCGGGTAGGACAACACGGCCTTCTCCATGTTATCCTGCCACTCGGAAAAAAAGAGTACCGCTCTATCCTGTATAAAGTAGACTCTACTAATCACCCGGTTAAATGCCCTTATTTCCTCATGAGAATGCGTGTAAGGTCGTCCAAAAGTCATATTGGCAATCGAAGTATTCCCGTTGCAATCCACTCCACTCACGGAAATCTCGTAATTCCCATCTTCCAAAGGCTGTCCATTCAACTTATCAATACTATATTCTGTCGTCCCGCGTTCCAATAGCACGCTGTCCCTCGTATCATCCAACAACCACGCAACCTTTACCTGCTGAATTGCCGGATCAATATTATTTTTCCATGTCACAATAATACGTTGCCATCCCGGAGTAACCGACAGATCTGTACATTTACCCAAGTAACGGATTTCTCCCTCCCCAGCATACTCTTTGTAAGTATCTTCCAAAGAATCCGTTCCACATGCCGACAATAATGCCAACATTCCGATCAATATTCCGATATATCTGTTCATTTTCATCCTCGTTTAATCTTTGTTTGTATAAACTTCCAGTTCGTGGAACTGAACATATTTACCCGTGTTTATATAGGAAGTTCCATTCCCAGAATAATTAAACACTTCATTAATTACCATTTTCAAATAACGGTATCCTTCTCCCTGTCCGAATGCCGGTATCACGATCTCCATGTATTCATCCTCAGCCTCTTTCAATTCAGCAAGATCTAAACCTTGCGTCCAATTAGTAGAATGCCATGTATTTTTACACCACCGGTCTGCCACCGCAAGTCCTTTATCTTCTTTAAAAGACCCTATTTTTACCCATCCTTCTAACGCATCCAATTCGTCATAAGAAAAGGGTGTCATGCCATTATCCTTTAACCCGTAAATCGTTACTTCACAAGGAAGTTCATTTTCATTATACGTATTACAAAGTCCGGCTTTTCCTTTATTATACCAACTTAATCCCGCACTATTTTTATACAGATTGTACAAACGCACAGAAGCCGTAAGGCGATTCTCTCTTAAATCTATATACATGGGATGGGCATTTTCCCCCGCAGCGTCAGGACCTGCCAAAAAAGAATGGAATTTTTTATCTTCAAAACAAACTACTCCTCTCGTATCTCCATCAAACAAGTACTCAACCCCTAATTTGTATTCCAAATCTTCCTGCGAATTATCGCAATAAAAATCAAAATTCTTAGCGTCTAATTTCTTACTAGACATATTTTCTACATTTTCCCAAATTTTTTCACCAACCGTATACCCGAGAAAATCTTCAACCTTTACCACTACCGTAGGATCAGCGATATTCTGTTTCATTTTATAACTAGTAGCTCCTCCCTCTTGTTGGGTTTCCTCCAAAAAGAAACTATTAATTAATAATGTATCAGGCAAATTCGTAACAGGATTTGTACCCACGTAGAAAACGTGTACGATGCCATTCGCACCCTCAGGAACATGGTAATTCAAAGAAAAACCTTCCCAATTCGGATAACACCCTACGGATTTCATGAAAGCAACCGGACCAGAATCCGAGGTACTAAACATTACATCAAACGGTTGTGATTCTCTACCATTATAATAACTCAACGTCACCCGAGCAGGAATATCATTTCGGGCTTCGCTAAAACCAATTAATGTCAAGGAATCGCAAGAACTACTTCCCTCCTGAAGTGTTTCCACCCCGAAAGTATTCCGGTAACGCACTTTCACACCCACGATATCCGGATCGGAAGGCAAAACATAGTGCATCACGGCACCACCAGTCACGGGTTTGAATGTAAACGCATTCTCAGGCAAATCTGTCACAGTAATCCTGTCACCATCATCATTACAAGCCCAAAGTCCCAAGATTAATAATGATATAAATAGTATCTGTTTCATATATTTACTTTTTAACCTAAAATCAAACATCGCAAAATTACCATCCCGGGTTTTGTACTACCCCAGAAATCAATATTTCTTCGGCTCGAATAGGAGTAAAATAATCCTTAGGACTCTCGAATTTACGCTTCGGCCATGCGACAATCGGTCCCTCGAAATTATTATAAAATCCCTCCTGCGTAGAAGAAGTTACATTCCAACCTAACTGCGGGATATTTAATTCTTGCGGAGCTGTCATCCAGCGACGTAGATTCCAATAGCGCCGTCCCTCGAACATAAATTCAATATTCCATTCTTGTTGAATAATTTCCCGCATTCCATCACGAGTCGTTACTTTGCCGGGATTCTTCGCATAGTTCTTCCATGCATCCTCCACTTTTAAAATACCGGCACGTTCTCGAACTTTATTCAATGGAGCATATACTCGGCTATCCGGAGCATCCAAATACTCATTCCAAGCCTCTGCGGCAGCCAGATAAAGTTCAGCCAAACGAAATACATACCTCGGCTTTTTCAAAGTAGAAACATTAGTTGAGTAATTACGAAGCGTATAGTCTGAACTTTGCCATTTTTTTATCCAATATCCTGTAATATTTTGTTTTTCATTTTCATCAAACCGTTTAGAAATCATTCCTAACGTTTCTCCTTGGCGTGTCTGTATCTCTACATCGGTGTAAGGTGTAGAACCTGTTCCATGCTTCCGATACCATATCATCCGATCACCTGCAATCATAGCATAAAACCGGGGTTCCCTCCTACAATGCAAACTCAAAATCTTAGTATTCAATGGCAGAACATGCCTATACTTCTCATCACTTTCCTCTGTTAAATTATATTTGGAATTCATCCACAGCCGATCTTCTTCAATCGGAAGCCCATGATCCGTGTAAAACATTTCGACCATCTTGAGTGGAGCCCCCAAACATCCGGCACTACTTGGATCATAATAATCTGTATACACGGAAGAAGCTGCAGGTGTCAACAAATTAACTAACTTTTCCGTATTATTATTAATAGTCAAAATTGCCTCTGGGCTATCGTAAACATCTCCAATCCATGTCTTTTCAATATCTTGCATAGTATTCAACAAAGCAGTAGGACGATCTCCCGAACCAGTAACCAGTTTTTTCCCTGCTGCTTCACAAATCAAGATTGCCGAATCACACGCTTCTGCCGCCCGTTTCCATTTTTCTTTATTGTAAGTTGGAAAAAGTTTTTCACCTTTTTTATTACAAAAATTCTGCAATATCGTATTACCGTTGAATAAAGGAGAAGCTGCATATAATAAAGTTAATGCTTTCAAAGTTGCTGTAGCTTCTTTATTAAAAAATAATTGGTGATCAGAAGGTTTTTCTACTTGATAAGGAAGGTCACGCATAGCTTCATCACATAACTTCACGATTGCTTCCACACATTCATCAATTGGTCGGCGAAATTGTTGCATATCCTCAAATTCCACATTTGGATTAACATTTTCATCAATCAAAACTATCGGACCATAACGACGCATTAGATCAAAATAATAGAATGCTTTTAATGCCTTCACTTCAGCCGCCCATACTTTTTTCTCATCCTCTTTCATCGTGTAAACATGGTCAATATTTTCCAAAAAAATATTACAATAACGGATAGCCGCCCAATACTGATTTTTATGCCACACATTGCAATAAGGATTTTGTGACATTTGCAAACCATCACCTATATATAAAGCACCGGAATTATCTTGCTTACGCGCATATTCTCGTCCACAAAATTCATCAGCACCTAAAAATGCAGGATTTAAACTATTAGGATAAACAGCTTGCGCAACAGCTTTCTCCATAAAAACATAGCATGTCCATAGCCATTTCTCTGCATTCTCTCTTTTTTCGAAATCAGTTTCAATCGTTTCTATATCATTCTCCGGGACAACATCCAGCCAATTTGAACATCCGCCCAAACCAACAAATCCCCCAATCCATAAAGCAAATAATAAATATTTTTTCATCTTCATATTTGTTTTTCAATTAAAAACTAACGCTTAAGCCCACGGAATAAGTTCTTTGAATCGGATAATTAAATCCATTTTCTCCCAACTCCACATCCCACATCTTAAAATCAGAAAAACAAAAAGGATTATTCATACTAAACGTAAATTTAGCATTTTGTATTTTCATCTTATCCATCCATTTCCGTGGTAAATTATATGCTACTGATATTGCTGTACAACGAAGGAAACGACATTCCCTCATGAAATAAGTACTTTTACGCACCTCTGCATTCTCCGAATTGTACCAATTTTCATACGGATTATGCTGTGCAATCGAATTAGTAGAAAGACGAGGCCAAAAAGCTTGTCTGTCCATATTCTCTTCCGACCAATGATCATCAGCAATTGCCTGCAACATAGCATGATTACCTACAAAAGGAGTAATCGCAACCGGATTGATAAAGAATGTCCGTTTACCTGATCCTTGAAATGCAAAATTAAATTCAAAGTTTTTCCAGTTGACAAATCCATTGAAGCCATAAACATAGCGAGGTGTTTCCGGATAACCAATAAAGACCGCATCCTCCACATCTATTACCCCATCATTGTTAATATCCCGATACCGAATATCCCCCGGCATCACATCTCCGTCCTGACGAGGCGAATTGTCAATCTCCGCTTGATCGCGGAAAAGTCCTTCGGCAATATACCCCATCTGCTGACTGATTTCCCGTCCCTTTTTGCGTTGCCAATCCGGTTTATCAACTGCTTCATCGATATAATCATACGTTGTCTTATTATATGTAAATGTACCGTTCAATATCAACCAAAAATCATTTGAAAACTGATGCTGAATTTTTCCGGATAGATCGACTCCTCGAGAACACGTTCTCCCGACATTATCCAAAGGCGGTACCTCTATTCCCATAAATGCCGGAACATTCATGCGTTGAGAAATAATATTATGACGTTTTTCTTGATATATATCCGCTTGAATTTCAAGCAATCCATCAAAAAATTTCGTATCAATACCCAAATTTATTGTTTCAGCAATTTCCCACTGGATATTTTCATTCGGATACGCAATCATCGCTTTACGATAAAAACGATTCGGAGGATTTGGTACCGGATAAAACACTTGTTGTTCTCCTAATGCTTGTCCATCACCCAAAGTTGGAAGATACACGTAACGGGGAGTACTGATAATTCCATCATTACCCACTTTTCCATAAGACGCTCTGAATTTCAAATAAGGAAGGACTTTTGACAAGGAATACATCCAATCTTCACTGGAAACCACCCATGCACCACCTATCGACGGGAAAAAACCCATCCGGTTTCCTTTGGCAAAACGCTCGGAACCATTATAAGCACCACTAGCTTCAATAAAGTAACGATTCTTATATCCATACGAAAAACGGGCTGAATAACTCAAATTCCGCTGCGGCATACCGTTTAGCACATCAGGGATCGGACTGAACGTACGTTCATACATCTGAAAAACGCCCGTTGCCGATGTCTGGTGATCGCCCCAAGCTGCCGTATGATACAATCGCCCCTCGTAAGTGATCCGCGTTTCAGTTGTAGTACTCCTACTTCCTGCAGACAAAGTTCTCGAAGATGAAGTATTCCCCCCTCCAAGTAAAGCCGGATTAGGAACTAAAGTATGTTTACCGGTTTCATGGTCATAATTACTCATATAATAATAATAGGGTTTTGTTGTAAACGTTTGGTCTCCATAACTATTTTCCACCAAAGAAGCACTTAACCGTAATTCCAGACCTTTAATTAAAGAAGTTAGATTTTGTATGTATTCAGCACGATTAATTGTCGAAAAACGAGTCCGCTTGGAGTATCCCTGTTGTGTCTGGGCGTAAGGATTAGTGTCGGAATCAGTACCTCCTGCACCGATACCAAAACGAATATGCGGCCATGCATATGTTTCATCCGCAGGATAGGTTGGCGCATAATCTACCGGAGATGCATTAAATGCATAAGAATAAGCCCCTTGTGTATCAATTAACGGTCCATGGTATCTGTCCATCGTAGCCGAAGTATTAACCACCAATTTTATCCCCGCTTTCAAATCAATATTCAAATTTGCACGGAAACCAACTTGATTGTTTTTAATATTACAATCAAATTGATTCAAACGGTCTGTTTTCAGCATTCCCGAATCAAAATTATAATTGACCGAAGCATAATATTGTATGACTTTAGAACCACCACGAACCGTAACTCCAGCATGATGGTTCACCGTCTGATTTTTAAATAAAATATCATACCAATCATTTTCAGGATATACCCATGAAGGATAATTTCCGGAAGCCGTCCGGTTAATACGTTCCACGCTATACTTTGGAGTTGCCCCCGGAGAACGTGCCAAAATCGCCTGATTATAATAACGCATATAATCAATCGGATCTACGACATCAATCTCCCTAGTCGGCATCGAAACAATAGCCTCGTAACGAGCTGTCGTATATACACTCCCCTCAATACCTTTTTTAGTAGTTACCAAAAACACGCCATTCGCCCCACGGGCACCATACATGGCTGTTGCCGAAGCATCTTTTAATACACTGAAACTCTCTATATCTTCAGGCGCCAAACGTGACAAATCCAATTTGGAAACTTCCACACCGTCCAACAAAATCAAAGGATCAGTATTTGCATTCGATTGAAAAGAAGTAATGCCTCGGATATAAAATTTAGTATTCATTTCCTCTTCAGTTAAAGCCACAGGCAAACCACTTTGTTGGTAACCTATAATACCGGGAATACGTCCAACAAAACCAGCAGTGAAATCGCTGCTGGAAGTCTTCAAATCCATTGGACGTACCGTAGTAATAGATCCCACAACACTCTCTTTCTTTTGAGTACCGAACGCCACGACAGTCACCTCTTCCAAGTTTTCCTCAGTAGGATTTAACGTGATATTTACCCTCTGTTTCCCCTTTATAGGTACGGTTTCCGCCTTGTAACCAATAAACGAAACTTGCAATACATCATCCGGACGTGCAGGAAGGGTATATTTACCATCCGCATCGGAAGCAACTCCTTGTGTCGTCCCGTGAATGACAATAGTCGCTCCCGCAATAGGATTTCCTTTTTCATCTGTAATTTTACCTGCTACCGTGATCAAGTTTACCTGCTTGACCTCTTGTTTTCTAATGACAACTGTTTCCTTCTCTATCGTGTACCCCAAACCTCTCGGGGATAAAAGAGAATCCAATGCCTGACGGAGAGGAACGTTTTTCAATTTAAGAGTCACGGAATTAAAATCACGTAATTCCTCAGAATTAAAGAGGAAATTATACTTCGTTTGTACCCGCAATTCCTCAATAACTTTAATTAACGTAACATTTTTAAGATCCAAATTCACCCGAGGGTCCGTTTGAGCCCGAGATACATAAACAGAGGAACAACATATTAATAGGCAAAGCCCCCATTTCAATAGCCTTTCCTCCCAACGGGGAACAAGTCCCCAAAGTTTTCGTTGATTTTCTCTCATAAAAAATTAATATTAATGTGACATTTATAGATCGCAATTCTTCACGTGAAAAAGACGGACCAACATCTTTTTCACACCAAATCGCAGTTTATTTTTGCATTTTAATTGTTCTCAAAAAAACTCTTTCTTAAGGATCTCGAATTACTTTTTGTCGATTTTTTTTCATAGCTTTGCGTTATTAATGTGACTGTTGGAATATACAGAGATTTTTTACACGAGAGATGGACCAACATCTCTCGTTGTTTTTCACCTCTTTTTTATGATCACCTTTTTCCCATCCATCTCATAAGTGACTTCCCCCATTCTAGAAATCACTTGTAAAGCTTCTTCCAAAGTTTTAGCCCGATCCATATAAATATGGAATTTCATACCCCTCAATCCCGAAGCATCGTACTCGATCTCGGTATCGTACCAACGGGACAATTCTTTCACGATCTGTTCCATGGAAGCATCCTTGAAAACGAACTCCCCGTTTTTCCACGCTAACACTGACATCATATCAGCCTCTCGCACCGAAAGAGTGCGGTCCGTTGTCGCAATCTCGCATAGTTCACCGGGATGCAAAACCACGGAATCCCGCCCGGAAGAAACCGCTACTTTTCCCGAAACTAAGGTGGCGAAAGTATTTTGCCCCAAGTATGCTTGTACATTAAATCGGGTTCCCAACACTTTCACTTTTCCTCCTTGAAATTCCACGAGAAAAGGGCGACTTTCATCCCGGGCAACATCAAAATAGGCCTCTCCGCTTAAAAATATCTTTCGTTCCGTTCCCGTGAAAGTATTCGGAAACCGCATACGGGTTTCTGAATTCAATATTACAGTTGTACCATCCGAAAGAACTAACGAATATTCTGCTCCTCTGGGTACAACGATCTCGCTATATTCCACGACAGGGGCAACCTGTTCGTTATCAATCTCCCGTTTTTCCAGAACAGTGGCACTCTCCATATTCACCTCGAATCCCGAAATCTTCATGGACAAAGCTTTCTCTCTCGTGATCTCGTGAGTACTACCATCCGGCAAAATCAATTTCACACCTTTGGAATGTGCCACTTCCAATGGCAATATTTTCTCTCCCACTTCTTTTTCCTTTATGGTTTCCATCCACAAGACCGCACCTACAACGCCTGCCACACACGCCGCCACGGCAACCCACCGCCGCCAAGCAACCATCCATTGCTTCTTCCGGGGCAACGCCATCCGCTGCCACATTCGCTCAACCCGTCGGGATTCCTCCCCGATTCCTGACACCCCACCCCTGTAATACTCTTCCGCATCCTTCAGAAACCGTTTCCTTTCCTCCGCTCCTTCCATCCAGACTCTCACGTCTTCCCGCTCTTCCTCGGAAGCCTTACCCGAAACCACCCGTTTGATTTTATCTATTTCCATGATTTTTCATTGTCTTTATTATTAAGACAACGTTAGGGAAAAATGGGGGACAAAAAATAATTGAAAATTGAAAGTTGAAAATTGAAAATTACTTTACACGATTGATAACAAACAAGTTAATTAGATATTTTTTTTAACTGTGACAAGTATCCGTATATCGTTCTTCAGGCAATCCGGTACTATCAGAGCATCATTTAGTATAGATATATCTTCAATGAATAGCAAATTCAAGGTAAAAATATAGATATTTCTATTCAATCTTGACAAGTTCACTTACCGCATATAGAGGCAAATTAACTAACCATTCTTCTTTCCGGTAATCAGACATTGAAGTTCGAACCGCTAATTCGGGTTTATATTTTTGGACAAAAAAACGAAGGCTTTTTGCTTGTAAATTCTCGGATGCCTTAACTTCCACCGGGATCAAGAGGTGCTGATATTGAATCAAGAAATCTATTTCTCCATCTGATTTATCAGAAGACCAATAATAAATAGACAAATCCGGATCAGACAATAGTTGCTGTAATACAAATTGCTCTGTCAAAGCACCCTTGAACTCTACAAAAACAGTATGTCCATCCAATAAAGTTTTGGCATCCAATGCGGTCATTGCCCCAAGTAAACCGACATCAACAACAAATAATTTGAACGCGGAGAAATCTTCATAAGCTTTCAATGGCAGTGCGACCTTAGTGACACGATTTATTTTATGCACCAAACCGCAATCAATCAACCAAGTAATAGCCAATTCAAATTCCTTCGCCCTCGCCCCCTGCCGAATTAATCCATAAACAAACTTTCGATTTTCTTTTGACAATTGTGCCGGAATAGAATTCCATACCATTCGAATCCGGGGAACGACTTCAACTGGAGCATGTTTCGAAAAGTCCTGCTCATACGCATCCAGAATTTGTCGTTGTAACTCCCGCACTTCCTTCAAATCCGTATGACGTACAAAACTCGCAACCACTTCCGGCATCCCTCCCACGTAGTAATATTGTTTTAATAATTCTATATATTTTGTTTTATAAGCAGTAATCAATTGCCATTGTTTTTGGTGCAGGAGATCGACTAGAGCATCCTCTCCCGCAGCACTCAAAAACTCCATAAAGCTCAACGGGTACAAATCGACAAATTCCACTTTACCTACCGGAAAAGAAGTATTCTGATGTAACGCAATTCCCAGCAAAGAGCCGGCAGCCACCACATGATATTCCGGGGCATTCTCGTAAAAATACTTCAAAGAAGTGATAGCTCTTTCTGCCTCTTGTATCTCATCGAAAATAATTAATGTTTTACCCGGTTCCGGCTTTACACCTGTCGTTATTTGAATTCCCAATAAAATACGAGATATCTCAAAATCATCTAAAAAAAGATTTTTTGCCTGTCGATCATTCTCAAAATTAATGTAAGCAAAATTTTCATACTCTACACGAGCAAATTCTTTCATTAACCAAGTTTTACCAACTTGACGAGCCCCGCGTATTATTAGCGGTTTTCTTGAATCCTTTTGTTTCCATTCCCGCAGGAAATCCAATGCTTTTCTTCTCATAACAACCCTCTCTTTCATTTCTTGATACATAAACTCGGCGGAGTTTTCGTGCAAATATACACTTTTTCGGCGGAGTTTTTGTAATTTATTACATTTTTTCGGCGGAGTTTCTGTATGCAAATATAAATCACAAAAATCAAGAATCGCTAAATCACAGAATAGACGCACGTCTCGCGCAGTCCCCAATCATAAATCTAAAATCATAAATCTAAAATTAAATCGTTCCCTTCAAGATCATAAACGCATAGAGTAACGGCAAGGATTCCCGGATAAATTTGTAAGCTCGTTTCACGTGGGTATGGACGGATGTTTCCGAGATATCAAGTTCACGAGCGATCTCTTTGTAACTCATGTTCCGGAATATCTTTAGTTCCAATACTTTTTGTTGTTGGTCGGGTAATTTTTGCAGGCACTCTTGAACTTTCTCGAACAAGGCGCTGTTATCCTCGTACTCCAATGTACCGACGTATATCAATGCTTCCGTCAGTTTCGTCCGGTTAGAATCTTCCACTTGGAGATGTTTATAATAATTCAGACAAGAATTTTTCACGGAAGAATAAAGATAACTGCTGATATTGGTTTCATCCGGCAGAGAAGCAGCCATTAACCACAGGCGCATAAAAGTATCCTGCACGATATCTTCTGCCGTATCTGCATTCATGGCATAGGCTAAAGCGAACCTGTATAATTTGGGACTCATCTCCCGAAATACCTGTTCGAAGACCTCACTTGAATTGTCCTTCAATCCTTTAACCCAATCCTCTTCTGCTATGTCACGCCCGTCATACCTCATTATTGGAATAAATATTTTTCCAAAAATAGAGAAAGTTTCCCTTTCACCAAAATCTTTGACACGAAAACACCCGAGAAAGCAAAAAAGTCCGTAAGGTTTATCACGATATTATAAACCTTACGGACTTTATAGTTTAATGAACTTTATCTTATTTCCCCTTCCTTCGGATCAGCACCAGTATTCCCAGCAAAAGAAGTAATGCCGGCAATACCCACTTCAACACGATTTGCAAGGTTCCCCCGGCATCCATACCCAAGTTCAACTTATTATCAATAGGATCGGGACGGGTAGTATCCACCGGTAATTCCTCGTAAGACAGCCAGTCGAACATCGACATAATCAAGTCCCCGTTCGCCGACGATATCCCCCGGCGGGTTGTGGACAGTTCGCCCATGCTGAAACAATCGGCATCACCGAGCACGATAATCCGTTGTTGTTTCCCGGCATGCTCCCGTTCCAATCCGACCATCGTCGTTTTCACCCCAGCACGCTCTCCCGCTTTCGGGTTCAGGCGTGCCGTGTCATTCACGAAATCGATCGTTTCCAATTCATTCCAAGCGGCAGAATCCCGCCCTTGAAACAAAGGCATTACACGGAAACCCTTCTCCGCTTTCTGCTCGATAGCCAAGGCTCCCGGCATCACCAGAGACGCGGGACGGCGTCCCATGTTCGTGTTCTCGTACAGACTCTTCCACAGGCGGGATATCTCTTGAGCCTCCTCCGTTGCCCGGCAAAGAAACAAATGCGGGGGATATTCGTCAATCTGTTGTTGCACCAGAATACCCGGTTCGAAACTCAATCCTAAATACTCCATCAAAGGAGTCAAATGGGAATAAGTCTTCGGTTTTCCGGCGATCACCAGATTCCTCCCGCTTTCCACGTAACGATACAAAGTTTTCAACTCTTCGTTCGTGAAAGGTTCCAAAGGTTCCGCCACAACAAGCACGTCCAAACTATCCAACACCCCCGGGTTACGCTTCAAATTCACGTCAGTCACGTCAAACCCTTGATTCAGTAACGACTTCCGGTACATTTTCTCGGCAACCATATAAGAATAATCCCGATTCTTATCCCCGACAATCGAACGGGCGCCATGATCCGACAAGAAACCCACTTGAGGCAACTTCATCGCGATTCGTTTCAACGCCGCGGAAATCTCCGTTTCACCCGGAAGACGATTCATGTCGGCATATACCCGTAGAAAAGTTTTTTGCCCGTTATCCCGTTCGATCAAAGCCACGAAACGATACCCCTCGTCACTCAAATCTATATTTCTCAGCGCCTCTTCTCTAGCCAGTTCCTCCGGGGAAAGATATTTTCCCAACCGGGTTCCCTGCAATTTAGCTGCATCCTTAGCCGCCCCGTACAAAGTCTTTTCCGGGTATCTCTTTTTAAAAGCCTCGGTCGTCGTGTCCGTGTAATAATAAAAGACATAATCGAGTTTGGTTTCCGGTTTGAAACGGATATACCGCTCGTAACGGGCTATATCACTATTGATACCTTTCGTCGTTATGCTGTGAATGCTCCCGAACAGATTCACGTAAGTCGTTATCTTCAATCCGCCGTCCAACTGTGCCACGATATCCTGACTCGCTTGTGCTAAAGTATTGCTCTTCGTGTGTGTCGAATCATGATACCACTTCATCGTCGGACGGGAAGTCAGATACCCCAAGAAAACCGCCGCGAGAAACACCCCGAGATAACGCGCGGCTTTCCCTGCAAAAGAACAGCTCTCCCGCCGCAACTGCAATTTCAATATCGCGAAACACAGGAACATCACGCTCATAAGCACGAAATACAAAATATCTTCACTGCAAATCAATCCCTTGATAAACGTGCTCGCCCTACCGCCAAGCGACAACCAATACGTGATTTCCCGCACGAAGGTAAATTCCTGCCAGATACCGGAAACCAGATTCAGCAAGGTCAGCAAGGCAAACATTCCTATTGCCGCCACGATCGGGTAAGTAGTCAACGTCGACATGAAAAGCCCGATAGCCGCGTAAAGCCCGAACAAAAAATACAATCCCAACAAACCCGTCAACACTGCCGACCAATCGAACGACTCCACGAGGCATCCGGCTATCAGCACGTAAACCAACAGGAATGCCATCATCAACAAACCGTACAGCATGATGCCCAAGTATTTTCCAAGCACGATATGCCTGCCCGTGATCGGGGCTGAAAAAAGCAACTTGATAGATCCCCTGTTAAATTCCTGACTAATCAACCCCATCGTCAACAAAGGCATCAATAAATATAGGAACTGACTCACTCTCGACCACAATCCCCCCATGGGGGTATAAAATATCACCCGGGATATCGCGTACAATCCCCTGCTTCCCAATTCTTGCCGCCTTGCCAGCATCTCCATCATATTGGCAAATCCCATACCTGTCATAAACACGAAAAGCACGAGTAAAAGCCACGCTACCGGCGAATAAAAAAGATTTGACAACTCCAAACGGGCTATCCTGTATATTGCTCTCATAATTTTTCCTCCATATTAAATTATTTCCCTGACAATTTAGCGAACACGGCTTCCATCGAGCTTTTCTCGACCTTAATTTCCGTCATTTCCCATCCCCGTGCCACACTCTCCCGGATAATCAGCTTTATCGTATCCCGATCCCCGTCATACGTCAGGCGGACACCATGACTTCCCACGCTTTCCGCCCGTCTGATGCCGGGCATCGCCATCAATTCATCCGGCAAAGGGGGCAAATCGAAAGTGGCGTAAAGCGTGTTCGGCTCGATATAACTATCAAATTCATCCACGCTGCCGGAAAAAACAACCCGCCCGTGTTCAATCATCTTGATCGTGGAACAAGTAGCCTGCACCTCCGACAAGATATGCGTCGAGAGCATCACGGTACGCTCCTCGGCAATATCCCGGATCAACTGGCGCACTTCCAGTATCTGGTTCGGGTCCAACCCGTTCGTGGGCTCGTCCAGCACCACGAACTTCGGATCGTGCAGAATAGCCTGCGCGATACCCACGCGTTGCTGGTAACCGCCCGAAAGATTACGCAACAGGCGGTCTTTCATGTGCGTGATCCCGCAACGTTCCTCCGCTTCCCCGATAGCCGTCTTGATCTTTTTCCTGTCCATCCAGTGAATCTCCGCGCAAAAACGAAGATACTCGTCCACCGTCAAATCGGGATAGAGGGGTGGTTTTTGTGGTAAAAAACCGATATATTTCCGGGCAGCCACCGGGTGTTTCAACGTATCAATCCCGTTAATAAATACCTTCCCTTGAGTTTGTTTCAACACACCGCAAATAATATTCATCGTTGTCGACTTCCCCGCCCCGTTCGAGCCCAGCAAACCCACTACACCGGAGCCGTCGATCTCGAAACTGATGTCCTCGATCGCCCACTGTGTCGTGTAACGATGATACAAATGTTCAACTTTTACAATTGGATTTTCCATACATACGATTTTAATTCATAACTTTGATCAAGCGTCTCTTTCACGAGCCTTGCTTTTTTATAACACTTCAAAAACAAAAAAGTACCGACTTATAATTCAAAAAAGCTGCCCGTTTCCGGACAGCCTTCCATCTTGTGTTGTTGTTCAAGATGATTTATAGAAAAGCACGCACATTTTTATCACTCGTAACGGATAGCGTCTATCGGGTTCAGCCGGGATGCCTTGCGGGCGGGATACCAACCGAAGAAAACACCCGTGAACGTGCAGACAAGAAACGATATCACCACCGAGTACAGTAACACGGATATCGGCCATCCCAACAGGGAACGAAGTGCCAATGAAACACCAATTCCCAACCCCACGCCGATAATTCCACCCGAAACACTGATAATGATTGACTCGATTAAGAATTGGAACAAGATATGCCGCCCCTTGGCACCGATAGACATTCGTAAACCGATTTCCCTCGTGCGCTCAGTGACGGAAACGTACATGATGTTCATGATTCCGATGCCACCGACAAGCAAAGAGATACCCCCGATACAAGCCAAGAGTATCGTCAACACCTTCGTTGCCATCGTCAACACGGTACTCATTTCTTCAAGTGAACGAACAGTAAAATCGTCTTCCTGTCCTCCGGCTATTCCATGCGTTTGCCTTAACACCCCGGTGATCTCTTGAAGCATTTTGCCCGTGTATTTCTCATCAATAACAGAAACATAAATCCCGTGCATGTAAGGAATCGCCAACAACCTTTTCTGTATCGTTGTAAAAGGAGCCACGATAATATCATCCTGATCGCTCCCCATCGAGTTATAACCCTTAGATGCTAACACTCCAATGATCCGGAAAGGAACTTTATCAAAACGAATGACCTGACCGAGAGGGTCTTCCCCGTTCTTGAAAAGGTTATCCACTATGGTCTGCCCCACCACGCATACTTTGGCAGCGTTTCTCATATCCTGATCGCTGAACATTTCACCGCGATCCACACTCAAACGACGGATATCCATGTAATCCTCGTTGACACCATAAATTGAAGTCGGCTTATTATTCGGTCCGTAAATAGCTTGACCGGATTTTACCACGTAAGGAGAGCAACTCTCCAGATAAGGTACTTCCGACATAATTGCCCGGTAATCATCCAACTTCAAAGTTTGGACAATCACCCCGTTCTGACGGATTCCTCCCACCATGGCATTCGTCGGATTGACGACCACCATGTTAGCCCCGAGTTCCTGTATCTGTTTCTCGATACTATGCTTGGACCCCTCGCCAATCGCCAGCATCGAGATTACCGAGCTCACCCCGATAATAATACCCAACATCGTCAGAAACCCGCGTAATTTATTATTACTCAACGCCCGAAAGGCGATAACTATTAAATTCCCGTAATTCATTTATTCATTTTTGATTTATGATTTATGATTTCAGATTTATGATTATCATCCTCCCCCAACCAACACTTTTATTAAAAAGTAAACCGTAATTCATAAATCGTAAATTAATTAGTTTCTTTTGGTAACGTCTCCAGCACTTGTCGCGCCGATCCGATTCGTGAATTTTTCTTGTCCTCGACAACCCGACCGTCACGGAGTAAAATATTGCGACTACTGAACTCAGCGATTTCCGGGTTATGCGTCACGAAGATGATTGTTCTCCCCTCCGCATGCAGGCGTTGAAATAAAGCCAAAATCTCGTAAGAAGTACGGGAATCCAGATTACCCGTCGCCTCGTCAGCTAGCAAAATCACGGGATCGTTCACCATAGCACGGGCGATTGCCACCCGTTGTTGTTGTCCCCCGGACATCTGGTTGGAGCGATGATTTACCCGGTTTTCCAGCCCGACCTCCCTCAAGGCATTCAATGCCCGTTCTTTTCTTTCCCGCTTGGAAACCGACGGGTTGTACAACAAAGGCAATTCCACGTTTTCCAACGCCGTTGTTTTCGGCAACAGATTGTAGGATTGGAATATAAAACCTATTTTCAAATTCCGGTAGGAAGCCCTGTCATTTTTCCCCATCTCTCGCACGGGCTTCCCGTCCAGATAATACTCCCCCGACGTGGGAATATCCAAACACCCTAGTACATTCAACAAAGTCGATTTTCCCGAACCGCTCGTTCCCATGATCGTCACGAACTCACCCGGTCGGATAGAAAAAGAAACACCCCGCAAAGCATGCACCGTTTCCGTACCCACCACGAAATCCCGACAAAGATTCTCTATTTTTATTATATCTTCCACTTGTCCACTCGTATTAATTCAACTCTCACCCTCTAGCGCGGTCGTTTCGCTGTCATGTTAGGCATCAAGGGATTGCTTCCCGGCTTCGATTTACTGACTTCAGTTGCTTTGCCGGGCAAATGTAACCCCGTAACCACTTGTTCCCCGACCTGTACCCCTTCCATCACTTCCGTGTAAATGCCATCCGATATCCCGGTACGTACATTCTTACTCTTCAACCCTTCGGTGGTCTGTACCCAAACAGATTTCATACCGGACACCATCTTTGTCTCCTCGGGTACAAGCGGTTGCCCGTTCTCGTCCTCCGGTTGAAAACGCAGGGCACGCAAGGGAATCATCAAAACATCTTTTTTCTCGCGTGTCAACACCGTGATACTGGCAGTCAAACCCGGTTTCAACTTCAAATCGGGATTCGGGGCATCGATCACCACCTCGTAAGTAACCACGTTCGACGTCACGATCGGTTCCAAACGCACCTGTGTCACGGAACCCTCGAAATGTTCGTCCGGGAAAGCGTCCACCGTGAACATCACGACTTGTCCCTCTTTCACCAGTCCGATATCAGCCTCGTCCACGTCAGCGATAACGCGCATCTTACGCAAATCATTGGCAATCACAAACAACTTAGGTGTATTAAATGAAGCCGCCACGGTCTGTCCCTCGTCCACCGCACGGGAAATAACCACCCCGTCTATCGGCGAGTAAATCATGCAATAGTTCAAATTCGTTTTCGCTTTCAACAACTCGAAACGGGATCTATCCAAAGCACGACGGGCTTTTTCATATTGATATTCCGAGGTTTCAAAATCAGAATCACTTACCAATTTTTTGGCATGTAATCCTGCCAGACGCTCGTGATTTTTCTTTTGATAGTCATACTCGTTCTGATTGGAATAATGTACAGCCAATTGGGACTCGTATTCCGATTCCAACACGGTTTTATCCAGTTCTGCTATTAGCTGCCCTTTTCTTACCTCGGAATTATAATCCACAAGAATACGGGATATCGTCCCGGAAACTTGTGTTCCCACCTCCACTTGCGTGATAGGTTCTATCGTCCCGGTTGCCGTGATCGTGTTTTGAATATCTCCTTTTTTAACCTCAAACATATCGTAAGACACGCCCTTTTTCTCTTCCGGACGGAAAGAGAAGAACAGGAAAATAATCCCCACGACAACAATTATTACAATAACAATCTTCTTCATCTTCAATCATTTTAAATATCTATCGGTTCATTCCTGTAAAAATTCAACAGCTTATACGCGAGAACAGCCTGATACTTCGCCTGTATCTGTTCCTGCAACGCGGACAGGTAATTATTCTTCTCCACCAGCAAATCCACCGGGTTCTTCATCCCGGCATCAAATTCCTCCTGTACCTGCCGATAGCTCGTGTAAGCCGATTTTACCCGTTGGTTGGCTGCCGCGTACCGACTCTGGGCGGCAATGACATCCTGATGCAAAGATTCCACCGTCTGCAACAAATCTTTCCGTGTATTCTGTTCATCCAATCGGGTCTGTTCCGTTTGTAATTTCGCCTTTGAAACATTCAAACGGGCTTTCTTCCGGTTCGTGATCGGGATACTGATATTTATCCCCACGTTCTCTATCAGACGATCATCCATCTGCGAGAAATAAGAACCGGAACTCTTCGAATCATGATTCGTGGAAACGGAAGCCGCAAGTGAAACACTTGGCAAGTAATCCCCCCGGGCAATCTTCTCCCCGATAATTGCCGATTCAACATCTAATTGCCGGCTTTTCATTTCGGGCATCAACCGCAACGCTTCCCGGTAAACCTCTTCCAATTGGGGAATAGCGACAAGCACGTTTCCCTCGTCCAATTCCGGAAACACGACATCAAAATTCTCTTCCGGTTCAAGTTCAAGCAATTGTTTCAACTGCAATTTGGAGAAAGCCAGATCATTTTCGGCTTGTACCACCCGGTACTGATCACTACTATACTGGGATTCCATCTGTGAAAAATCACTTGCACTGATAGAACCCGCGTCAAGCAAGGCTTTTGAGCGGGCTAGCTGCACCCCCGAACTCTCCAGCGTCTGCCTGTCCGTCTTCAACGTTTCGTTCGCGTACAGGACTTGAAGGTACGCCTTCGTCACGGCTATCTCGATATTGTTCTGAACCACGAATACCTCTTGAGTCATAGCTTTTTCCGCCAACTCTTGTTGCCGGATGGAACGTGTCAGTTTCTGTCCCCCGTAAAGCGTCATGTTTCCATTCAAGGAATAATTGCCCGTGTAAGCACTCGTTGATTTTAACACCCCGTTTGTACCCGCTTTCTTTTGATGTCCCCAACCTTGAGTACTTGAAAAATCCAACGCCGGTAATCGTTGAGCCTTTCCTCGGGATAATTCTATCCGTGCATTTTCCAGTGATACACGGGCGTATTCCACTTGAAGATTATGCTCACGGGCATGCTCGATACACACCCGCAATGACCACGGTTCCTGTTGAGCCAATCCGTCCCGTCCGCTCGAAATAATGATACACATACACGCTAAAAACACCATGTATCCCCTTTTCACGCCTCTTGAGCGCAAATACATATCATGTAATCTCATATAAATCATACTTTAAATTCACCCGACTCTGGAGCGGATAATTTCCACGATACGCTCGTTATTAATGATAATCATCCCGTGCTTGTCACTCGTGATTCCACTTTCCAGCTTATACGTGTAAGTCGGAACCGCTCCCTTCATCACGGTCGGCAAATAAGCAAACGTCACGTTGTCGCACGTCTTCCCAAGTTCTTGTCCCACCTCGATAATATGAGTGGAAATCATAAACGAACAGGCACGCCTTTTTGCCAAGGCTTGCGTCACCGCCAGCGTGGCATCGAAAGCGTCTTTCACGTTCGTCCCCTTGAACAGCTCGTCAAAAATCACAACCAAACGTTTGGACTGACTCACCTCTTCCGCCACTTTTTTTACCCGGAGCACTTCCGCGTAAAAATGGCTGTATCCCAAATTAATATTATCCGGAACATTAATCGACGTGTACATACCGTCCTGTACCGTGAACTCCATGCTTTTTGCCGCCACAGGAAATCCCATGTGTGCCATGTAAACCGCTATGCCGAATGATTTCATCAGCGTGGATTTACCCGCCATGTTCGCTCCCGTCAGGAAAAAGATATTCTTACTTTTCGTAACCTCCAAATCATTGGATACCGCACCCGGCAAAGCGGGATGAAACAATCCCTTTATTCCCATGGACACCTCGCTATCCGCGCAGGCAACCGGGAAACAAAGACTTCTCTCCCGTGCCACCCGTCCCACGACGGTATTCAAATCAATCTCGTGAAACAGCTTCAATAATGCAACCAACTCTTTATTCAAACTACCCCGCAAAATCTTGTCAAACAAAAACAAATCCGACATCCCTAACTTCTTCTCTTCAATCCCATACTCGAACAATCGGGTCAAAGCCTTACCCCGCAACAATTCTTCCCCGACTCTTATTTTATTCTCGATAGGATTGCCGGCAATCTCTTTCCCCAGCTCCGCCAGATATAACTTCGCCTTCTTCAAAAAAACAATTGTTTTCACCACCTGATCTCTCCAAACACTTAATCGGGGATCATTGCTTACCAATTCCATCATCTTCTCCCGGCACAGGTGTACCATTGTAAAAAACCAATGCTTTCCGCTCGCTCCCGATATATATTGCTCCACGACATCACATTCTTCCGGACCTTCCGGGAAAGCAATGTCATGATCCCTAAAATAACGGAACACGGATATTCTTTCGTTAATCTGTCCCGCGTCCGTCAAAGGATTAAAAAACATCTTTTCCAACAATTTCTCTCCTCCCCGGGTAACCGTACCGCCAAAAAGACTATAAATAGAATTATTCTTGTATTTCCCCAGAATATTCAAATCATCCAACGTCTGTTTATCTGTCTCGAAACTCATCGTTTGCCTCCTTCCCCGTTAATTATTTCTATTATTCTCTCGTTATTGATAATAATCATACCGTGGCGGTCATTCGTGATTCCCTCCGCCAGCTGATAAGTGTAAACCGGTACACTCCCCTCCATTTTCGTCGGTAAATACACGAAACGAATATTATCACAACATTCCTGCAACACCTGCCCCACCTCTATGATATGCGTCGAAATCACAAACAGGCAATCCGGAATCTCCGAGAAAGCTTCCGTCACCGCCAACGTGGCATCGTAAGCATCTTTCACGTTTGTCCCCCGGAAAAGTTCATCAAAAATAACTACCAGATTCTTCGTTTGGCACAACTGCTGCGCCACCTTCTTCACCCGCAGCACTTCGGCATAGAAATGACTATACCCCATACTCAAGTTATCCGGTAAATTAATCGTCGTGAACATCCCGTTACGAACCGAAAATTCCATCTCCTCCGCCGGAACGGGAAAACCCACGTGTGCCAAAAACAAAGCGATCGAGAACGACTTCATAAATGTCGATTTACCCGCCATATTCGCTCCCGTCAGAAACACCACGTTACCACTCTTGCCCACGCTGATCGTGTTGCCTATCGGCTTCTTCAAGAACGGATGGAAAACTCCTTTCAACGCCAACACGTTATCCTCTCCCGGACGTGCTTTCGCAAAAACAAATCCCCGTTCCTTGGCAACACCCGCGACGGTGATATATACATCTATCAAATAAATATAATACAATATTTTACGCAGTTTATCCCCTTCCTCGAAACGAAATACCCGGTCATAAATTACCGCTTGTTCGTAGCCTATTTTTTTCTTTCCTTTCTCGTCACGATACCACGCCCATTTTTCATTCACCAACAGTTCCTTCAAAGCGCAGCTTACTTCCGCAATTTCCCCTTTGCTACCGTTTTCTCCGGATGATTCCAGAAAATCCTCTAGCGTATTCAGCAACTCCAGACACCCCACGATACCGTTATGAATCTGCGTGTACTCCGTGTCGGAACCCACTGCGTTCTTCACTTTCCTTGCCAGCGTGTTATCCTGTGCCATCAGCTGCGTCCGGGTATCTGTATTTCCCAAGTAAAACTCGATAGCATCAAATATCGCCCCCCGAAAAGGAAACGTAATCCCTCTCTCGTGAAAATACCGGATCGTTTCACTACGCTTCGTGATCGCATCCAACTCCGACAACGGATAATGGAACATCTCCTCCAACAACCTCGCTCCCCCCCGCGTATGCATCCGGTTAAATATCTCGTACACCGACTTACTCCGCCCTGTTGTGAATATAGCAAGATCGTCCAATGTTTGTTTATCTATTTTAAAACTCATCTCTCAATTTTAGATTTATGATTTTAGATTTATGATTTACAATATCCTAATCCCAAGAATTCATCCATCGTAAATCATAAATCGTAAATTATATTATTTACCTCTCCTCCTCAACCACACAAACACTCCGGCAGTCAAAAACAATAACGGGAATACAAATTGAAATCCGACATACAGGAAATTATATCCCAACCGATTCAAATATACCGTTGTATCTGTCGTCTGCTTCCTTTGGGTTTCTATTGGCATCTCGTTATACGAAAGATAATGATAAGTTCCCAAGATCATTTTCCCGTTATTAGGTGAACGGTTCTGCCCCAATTCATCATTCGAGATACAATCTGCATCCCCCGTGACAATGATTCGCTGTTCTTTATCCCCGACCATCCGGCTTAATGCTACCGCCGTGTGGTATTCTTTGGCAACTTCCCCCGCTTCCGGGTTATATTGCACGCCCGAGCCTGCTTCAAAATTCAATTCGCCCAATTCATTCCAAACGATATAAGGACGAGGTTCTTTTTTCTGAACTTCACCGGCAATCGTATCGCTCCTCAAAACAGGCATATACTTAAATCCTTTATCCGCCACCTTTTCTATTCCCGCGGCCGTCGGCATCAAAACATACCACATTTGTTTTTCATCAAAATAAAATGACAACTCCTTCGCCTCCGGCGTCACCCTACAATACAAACCGTCCGGGTTCATCCATTCCCAACGGTATTGCACCAAAACACCATCTGTCAATTCAACACCGAAATATTTCGATAAAAAAGGATTCATCACGTCCCGGCGCCGGGGTTCCCCTAGAATAAACAAATTTCCTCCTCGTTCGATATATCTTGCCAAAACCTGTTCCTCTTCCGGGGACAACTTCTCCCTCATATCCGCCATCGTTAAAATATCAATATCCTCGGGAATATCTTTGCTTAAATCCACCGAAACCGCATCAAACCCTTGATTTAACAAAGATTGACGGAATTTCTTATCTCCGGCTATAACAGCATATCCCCGGGCGGTACGATCGAATATCGAACGCATTCCATACCCTTCCACACACCCGACTTTCGGTACTTTCATCAAAAAGCGTTTTAACGCCGCGGTAGTTTCCGTTTCGTAAGGATAAGGAGTGAAAGCATCACTATCAAAAGAACGCAACCACATCCGTTGACCGTTCTCACGCACGATTTCCCAGACAAAAGTCCTCTCTCCTGTCAAATCTACCATCTCGCGGATCTCCTCGGGACTCTTCAGCCTCATACTATCCGTACGATAAGTTTCACACACTTTTTTAGCCCTCTCCCATAAAGAAGCTCCCGGGTTCTGCTCTCCCATAAGTTTAAAATTCACGGCAGCCTTCAAGTCATCTTCCGGAGTTATAGAATCATAATAAAAAACCGTTTTCAACTTTATCTCCGGTTTAAAACGCTCGTACGGTTTAAAAATTTCTCTATTGAGAAGCACGAAACGCGGGAAAGAATAAGAACCATAATACGAGCTCAATACATTGGAATAAGCCGTTATCGTCAAACCTCCCTCCAGTTGGTCCACGATATCCCGGCTTTGCTGGCACAACGTGTTACGCTTATTAGAGGTTGCATCATAATAAGCCATCAACTTCGGTCTGGAAGAAAGATAGCCCAAGAAACAAGTCAACAAAACCACTCCCACATTCTTTCCGAAAGTAATGGCGAAACGAACTTTCTGGCGGACAGCATTCAATCGTACGATTGTAAGAGTCAAAAACATACCTATCACGAGAGGGAAATACAATAAATCCTCACTACAAATCATACCACTGATAAACGTCCCCGTTCTACCACCGATACCCAACCAGTAGGTGATATCTCGGATTAAATCATATTCCTGCCCCCAGTTCGGCACCATACTCAACAACATCAACATAACAAAAGTACCCACCGCCGCGACAAACTGGTAAGATGTCAGACTGGATATAAAAATACCCACTGCCGCATAAGTGCAAGTCAGTAAAAATACCCCAAACCAACCGGTCAACACCGATGCAAGCTCGAAATCCTTTATCGTACACCATCCTACAACCACGTACACCAATAATATTGCCGACATCACCCCCGCGTAAGCCACCATAGACAAGAATTTCCCCAAGATAATCTGGCTATTCGTCACCGGGGATGAGTACAATAATTTTATCGAACCGCTACTCAATTCCCGACTCACCAATCCCATCGTCAACAAGGGAATATAATAGTAAAGATATTCCAGAACAGCACCCCACAAACGGTTAAAACTTGCGGCTGAAGCCATCATGTGAACTGCTCCCCGCCATTCATTTTTAAACAAGAACTCTTCATACTTACCGGTAAACACCAAGGCCGTCTGTATGGCAAAAACCACCAGCAAAAACCAAGCTACAGGCGAATAGAATAGAATTTGCAGTTCTTTTTTCGCTATCTTATATATCATTCTCATAATCTATCTTTTTATCATTCAAAATCATAAATCCAACATTAACGGGCTTTTTTCGATAACTCGGCAAAAATCGTATCCAATGAACTCTTTTCCTGCCGAATTTCCACCAATTGCCAGCGATTCCGGGAACTTAAGGTAACCAAACGTTCCGTCACCTCCTGTGCGTCCGTAAAGCGTATTCTGAACTCCCCCTTATCAAGAGCCTCTACCCCGGCAACACCCTCTATACCCCGCAACACATCAATCGAAGGTGCGTTTGCCAAAGAAAGAAGTATCGTGTTGGGTACAATATAATTATCAAACTCATCCACACTACCCGCAAACACCAGTTTCCCCAGCTCCACCATCAGGATATGGTCACAAGTAGCCTGTACCTCGGGCAATATATGAGTGGACAGAATCACCGTCCGCTCCTCCGCGATATCCTTTATCAGATGGCGGATCTCCACGATTTGATTCGGGTCCAAACCATTTGTCGGCTCATCAAGAATCACGACATCCGGCTTATGCACGATCGCCTGCGCTATCCCCACGCGTTGCTGGTATCCCCCGGAAAGATTCTTCAATAACCGCTTCCGGAAATGTGAAATACTGCACAATTCCAACACCTCGTCGATCGCCTTTTTCACCTCATTCTCCGGCACGAAATGCAAATCGGCAGCGTATGTCAGGTACTCCTCGACAGTCAAATCCTTGTACAAGGGGGGCTTTTGCGGCAAAAATCCGATATGGCGCTTGGAGGCAATCGGATTTTCCCGAATATTCACCCCCTTGACAAACACATCCCCTTCCGTCTGCTTGATCACCCCGCAAATAATATTCATCAATGTCGACTTACCGGCTCCATTGGAACCCAACAACCCGTATATTCCCCGTTGAGGTATCTCAAAACTAACATCCCGAACAGCCCATTGAATACTGTAACGATGAGACAAATGCTCTACTTTTATAATCGCTTCTTCCATAACTATCTTTTGTAATGATTACACCTTATATTATCTTCCTCTTCTACGTATCCATTGATAAACAGCTATGCCCAACACCAGCAACGGGAAGACTCCCAAAAAGCCCCACTTGATATATGTCAGACCGGACACGCTCACGTCCACCTTGTTGTCGGTAGTCATCGGTCGACTGACATCGATAGGAGCCAGACCTTCCGACATCCAGTAACAACCGCCAAGCATCAAAGTACCGTTTATACTCCGAAGCCCCGTGTTAACAATAAATGCGTTATTCGAAAGCACATCCGCGTCTCCGGATATAATAATTCTTTGTTCCTTCTCTCCCACCTGACGGGTCAATCCCATCACCGTGGCAAATCGCTTCGAAACCTCTCCTGCCGCCGGATTAAACCGCACGGTATCATCCACGTAATCCGTCGTTTCCACCTCTGTCCAATAGTCTGAACGCAAATCAGTTTCGGTGATAGGATGCAATTCAAATCCCTTGTCTTCCACCGACTCCACTCCCGATGTACCCAACATTGCCAACTCGTAAGTCCTACGCAAATCAGGCAAGTTCGTCTTTGCCCATTCCGTCGGCAAACACCCCAGCACATCCGGTGAAGATGTCTTGAACTGCAAAGCACCACCAACCAACACCGGAGTCAACTCCAATCCGAAAAACTTTCTCAATGCGGGATTCAACACCTCCCGGTTACGAGGTTCTCCTAAAACAAAAAGATTTCCTCCCCGGTCGATATACTCTTGCAACACCACTTCCTCTTCGGGGGTGAATGCCACCTTGGGATCCGGGATAACGACAATCACAATATCCTCCGGTATCCGCTTCCGCAACGTGACCTCCTCTACATCAAATCCTTGATTCCAAACGGAAGACATCACGTGTTTATCTCCCGATACGCGATTATATCCGCGAGGTCCCGGGTCTGCAATATCCCGTTCGTTATGTCCGGTAACAAAACCGATTTTAGGCAAAGGCATCACCATTCGTTTTAAAGCAACGGTTATCTCGCCTTCTCCGGGGAAAAATCCCCCTTCATAATTACGTAACCACTCTTTCTGACCATTCTCCCGTTCAATTTGTCTGATAAACATATATCCCTCTTCCGACAAATCCACCATTTGATCCACCTCCTCTTTGGTCTTCAGCCTACAACTGTCCATACCGGTCATTTCACAAATCACCTTTGCTTTTTCCCAAGCACTCATACCCGCGTATTGTCCGCCCAAAGTAGTCTCCTCCGTGTCAGCATAATAATACACCACGTCCAACTTCACCTCCGGTTTAAACTTCGTGTACATACGGAAAAAACGTTGGTTATAAATAATAAAACCGGGATAAGCATAACTACTGGCATAATGAGGATCCAGCACGTTCACGTACGAAGTGATCTTCATCCCTCCGTCCAATTTATCTATAATTTCCTGTGAAACAGGAGTCAACGTATTCTCTTTCGTTGCAGTAGTATCATAATACCCCCAGAACATCGGTTGCGAAGAAACATAAGCAACCACGCACACGGTCAACACGACGGTCACGTATTTACTTACTACTTTAGTGAATTTTTGTTTCTGGCGGATAGCATCCAACCGGATAATAGTCAAAGCCAAAAACATGGCGGTGATTACCGGGAAATACAGAATATCTTCGCTACAAAGCATTCCTTGGATAAACGTGGAAACCCGACCGTTAATACTCAACCAATAAGTCACGTCGCGAACGAAATCGTAATGTTGTCCAAAACTGCTAACCATCCCGAGCAACATCAATACCATAAAAGTACCCACTGCCGCGATGATCTGGTAAGACGTCAAGCAGGAAACAAAAATTCCCACAGCCATATACGTGCACATCAACATGAATAACCCCAGAAGTCCTGTCAAAACCCAAGCCGCTTCAAAATTCTCAATCGTACACCACGCATACACCACGTATATCGCCAAAATCCCCGTCAATATGGCGGAATAAACAACTAACGACAAAAATTTTCCCAAAATAATCTGGACATTACTGATAGGCGCCGCGTACAACAACTTAATCGAACCGCTATTCAACTCTTTACTGACAATACCCATCGTCAACAACGGGATATAAAGATACAGGAAGTTTTGTATTATGTACCACAACCCTATTTGTCCATAGTTACTCACGAACAACCAAGACGAAGCCTTATAAAGACTCCCGTAATTCTCCATGTGAAACATAAACTCTTGGTAAACACTCGTGAATTTCAAACCGGTTTGTATAATGAAACACAACAACAACAACCACGCTATCGGCGAGTAAAACAGCATCTGCAATTCCGTTCTCGCTATTTTCAATATAATCTTCATATTATCACACTTTAATAATCAAAAATCCATTCTTAAACCCTAGCTTTTCGCCTTGTTCGACAACTCCGCAAATATCGTGTCCAACGAACTCTTTTCCTTCCGGATCTCCATCAATCGCCAATGATTTTCCGTGCTCAAATCCACCAAACGATCCGTCACCTCTTGGGCATCGGTAAAATAAATACGATACTGGTGTCCGCCCAATTCATCAACTCGCTTCACCCCTTCGATGGCAGCTAAAACTTCCGTGGCTGGAGCATCCGCCAAAGAAACAAAAAGCGTATTGGGAATAATGTAATTATTAAAGTCATTAACACTCCCGCTAAAAACAAGTTTTCCCTGTTCTATCATCAATATATAGTCACACGTGGCTTGCACTTCCGAAAGGATATGGGTGGACAATACCACCGTCCGCTCCTTCGCTATATTTTTTATTAAACTCCGAATCTCCAGAATCTGGTTGGGGTCCAACCCGTTCGTCGGCTCGTCAAACACCACCAAGTCCGGCTTATGCACGATAGCTTGGGCTATCCCCACCCGTTGCTGGTATCCCCCCGACAAATTTTTAAGCAAACGATCCCGGAAATGAGCAATCTGACAAATCTCCAACACCTCGTCCACCGCCTGTTTGATTTTCCCGTCCGGCATCCAACGCAACTCGGCAGTATGCGTCAAATACTCCCCTACCGTTAATTCCGGGTACAACGGGGGTTGCTGCGGTAAAAAACCGATATGAAGTTTCGCGGCAATCGGATCCTCCGTCGTGTTTATACCGCTTATGGTAACCTCTCCTTTAGTTTGTTTAATCACCCCGCAAATAATATTCATCACCGTCGATTTACCCGCCCCGTTCGAACCGAGCAAACCATAGATACCCCTCCGAGGAATCTCGAAACTAATGTCTTGCACCGCCCATTGTACACTATAACGATGGGACAAGTGTTCTACCTTTACAATTGAATTTGCCATACTATATAAAAATTTACATACAATACTCCCTAGAGGTATCATCTTGTTCGTGAAAATCAAGATGATACCTTTCTAAAAAAATCAGTAACTAAAGCACGCTATTATTTACTCAATACCCTTTCTGAAGCTTATCCGTGTCAATCCCCACCTCTTTCAAGATTTTAATCACGGCTTCATATTTCTTCCGTACCAAACCGTTTACATCCCGCGTTTCATGCAACGCCCCGACAAGTGACATCTTTTTGTAAATACCGCCATTCTCATAATCCATATCATCATCATACCTTGTATCCGGCACGGTTTCCAAAAGCTCCAAAGGCATACCCGCCAAATCCATGTACGACCCGAAATCAGCCTCTTGGTCACTTATCAAAGAACCATGCCCTAAAGGACGATTAACAATAAACCCTCTGGCGAAAGTTGCTCCCGCGGTCAAATATTCATACGTGTAATCGGAAACATTCGCAAACTCCTCCGTCATCTTTATTTTGTCGGCCTCATACAAGCGTTTCATAAAAATCGCGTTCACGCCTGCCGAGAAATACATCTTGGAAACATTATCTAACGTGTTTATTTCTTGGCTTCCACCGTTAATGGCAATATAATCCCACCCGTTGTAAGCCCATAATTTATCATAAACAAGTTTACGCACCATCTGACCTATTTCCCAATCATAACTCGCCGCCCAGTTCGCCGAGAACAATTCGGAACAACACAATACTTTCAGCGGCATATAGCGTGTCAACAATGAATCCGGATAGAGATCTATAAAAGATGCTTTAAACAATTCCAATTGTTTCCCCACGTGCTCCTCTTCCGCCATCTTTGCTTTTAATGATCCCCCTCCGGCTTTTCCATACTCTTCAAAACGCTCTGCCCACTCGGTATTTGACCAATATATATCCTTATTCTCGTATATATAAAGCGTATAGAAACCGTATTTATCGTACCACGCCACGATATCATCGTCATAATCATGATCGCCTTGCGGCAAGGCATAAGATACTTCCAACCCTTCCTTCACTTTAATATCCTCCTCTTTATCGCATCCCGCGAAAAGGGACAAAGCACATGCCACAAATAAAAATCTATATTTCATAAGACTCTATTTTTAAATTAATTCTGACTCAAATTTGAATTTCTACGAATTACCTCTTCCGGTATCGGTAAAGCATAACGGGAATCTTCTTCATGTAACGTGTAGGAAGTCTCATAACCATTTGAATTATCCACGAACACGTGGGTAATCTCCGGCATCCCCAGACGACGCAAATCAAACCAACGGTGATTACCTTCCATGCACAACTCCCGGCGACGCTCCCGCAAACAGAAATCCAACAACTCCTGCCCGTTGGCAAAATCCGCCAACTGCTTGTCTACATATCCCTCCTCGAAACGACTCCGACGCAAATCATTCAAGTCCTTCAATGCCAACTCGGCATCGGCACTATTCCCGGATTCTATATAACGGCGTGCACTCACTTCCGCCCGGTTCAAGTACACTTCGGCAGTCCGGACTCCCCCCGTGTACCATTCTTGGTTAACAACATTTCCCTTAACAACATCATACACCCAATATTCATAAGCGGAAGTTTCCCACACTCTTCCTCGTTTTAAAAAGACAGGGGCTATCGTCGCGCTCATGTAATCATCCACGCGATTGTAATCTCCACGGACATCCGTGATACCGTCTGCATCCCGTAAATAAAGCGACGACAAATCCCGGGATACCGTGTAAGGACACTTGTAATTGCTGGCTGAATTAGGATTTTTCTCACTTCCTACCCAAAGAATCTCCGCCGGTGTTGCCGTATTGTAAACGCCTCCCGAGAGAGCCGAACGCAAATCCAACAAATCCGATTTATCCCGTAGCACCAAATCGGCATACTTGAAAGCATTATCCCAATCCTCCATGTAAAGATACGCGCGGGACAACAACGCGTAAGCTGCCAAATAATTTATCCGCGTCAATTTCAAGGATTGCTCCTCCTTATTCGCTTCCAGCAATTCCGCGCCTCTCGACAAATCCCGAATAATTCGCTCGTAACAAGCGGCAACACTCGCCCGGGAGGCTCGCTCATCAGTTACCCCGCTTGCCACTCTCAAGGGAACGCCCGGATTCTCCGCCGGGTTCCCGTAATTGTAAGGCATTCCGAAAAAGTTCACCAACATCAGGTAATAAAACCCCCGCAACGTATACGCTTCTCCCTGCAAATGCTCCCGTTTCGCCTTATCACCCTCCATATCGTCAATATAGTCCAGCACCACGTTACACCCTTTAATCCGCGTATAGGGGCCCTGCCAGAAACTGATATCCTGTTTCCCGGTAATTTCATCAAACATCGTCTTGTCCCACACGAAACGATAACGTTCCAACTCTTTAAGAGTCACACACGACGATTCCTTCACCACGTTACAACCGATGTTATCGGAAAAAATATCCGTCCCCCGGTTTAACACGTACCCCTCTTCAGCGGTAAAATAGGCCTCTCCCTCCAGAATCTTCTCCATATCCCTCACCGTGGAAGGTCGTATTTCACTTTGGCTCTTCTCTTCCAAAAAGTCACTACATCCCGTCAATCCCCACAACAACAATATGATTATTACATTCGATCTCATAGTCATAATTTTTTCCGTTAAAAACTCAGTCTTACACTAAACGACACACCCCTCTGCAAAGGCTGGCTTCCCAACGCCACTTCCGGGTCGCGCCCCATAAAATCCTTACTCCGGATCTGGAACGGATTCGACACCGAACACTGGAAATTCATGTTTTGGAAAACACGCGGCAACCTTTCCGCAGGAACCGTGTAGCTCAACGTGATATTATTGCAACGCAAATACCATGCATCCACCACCCGAATGTCCGAATACGCATAACATTCGTAAGGATTATACACGAGCGTCGCTGAATTATCCGGTAACGTGTATTTTATATCCTCCGCGCTTGTAACTCTGTTCGGCAATGAAGGAACATTCGTGTGTTTCTCGTCACCCGGTTTTCTCCATCGTTTCAACCACTCTTTCGACATATTCTCGTATTCACTCGGGATACTCGTGGACACCTGCGCGGGAGGAGCCAAGAAAGACTGATTTCCCAAACTCAAGTACAAAGCGGAACTCAAACTCCACGTTTTATAACGAACGGAAAACGACAAACCTCCCGTAAAGTCCGGGTCCATCTTACCGGCATAATCCATATACACGGTAGCATCCGTCTTCGCCTCTTCCAATTCCCGTCCGGTAAAATCGAACTGCGGTCCCCCGTGTTCCGGGCTCAAACCGGTAAAACGGAAAGCCCAAAAACTGGAAACAGCGTAACCGTCCTTGTTCAAGTTTCCGGTAGTGGCATCCTTCCAGTTTCCGCTCGGTTCTATCGTCGATTTCACCTTATTATACGTCTTCCCCGTGTTCAATGACACCGAAACGACCCAATCTTTCGTCCTCACCGGAACAAAACTTACCGAAGCATCCCAACCGGAATTGCTCATGCAGCCACCATTCATCTTGCGAGAAAGCACCCCGGTTTCATAAGGCACATCCACGTCCACCACCATATCCTTCGTCTTCTTACGGTACCACTCGAACGTCCCGTTAATCTTGTTTTTAAACAAACCCAAATCAACACCTAAATTCACGTTTGAAACCCGCTCTTGCTTCAACTCCGGTGCCGGTAAATCTTTCAATTTCAAAGTATAATCGTAATCTGTTGTCGAAGTCGATACCGTCGCTATCAACTCCGGGCTCACGCCCTCTACCACGTTTCCCTGAAATCCGTAAGAAGCGCGCAAACTCATATCGCTCAAGATATCCTGCCCCGCCAACCAACGTTCCGACCCCACGTTCCAACGTACCCCGAAAGACCACACCGGTTGGAAACGCGCACTCTTGTCCTGCCCGAAACGATTGGAAGCATCCGCGCGGACACTCGCGTTAAAAGCGTAACGATCGTCAAACATATAACTGCCCGTCACGTAATAAGACAAGAAATTGGCGACCTCCTCCGTTAACTCCGGTATCGTTCTCAGATACGGGTTAATTTTTGTCACGATACCGGAGATGATTTCCGCGGGAGGAAGATTCACGAATACTTTCCCCCGGTTGGGCATATACCCGTACGCGGTAAGCGACGACTCTTTTCTCTCGGTTCCGTGCGCCTCCTGTCCCGCCATCAATGAAACGGCGTGGCGCTCGTTGAACACTTTATTATATTCCAACTGATTTCTCCAACTCCACGTGGTACTCGTGTTCTTCGATTCGGTAAACTCACCGCCATGAGGAAGCATGGACTTTTTATATTCATCCGATCCCACGTCATACTCCTCATAGTTATATCCCCGCTTTACCGCTATATAATTGGTTTCTTCCCCGTAATACGCTTCCCCGTTCGCCGAGGAATAACTATAAGACACCGACGTGTTGAACACCAAATCCGACAGGATTCTCCAACGCAAACTAAAACCGGCGTTAAGCGAACTCAATGTATTCTTGTTCCCGCTATGCTCCAGCTCGTTCTTGATATTAAACAAATATCCATTCGTCTTGTCCGCATAAAAAAAGCGTTCCCCATCCTCGTCATAAGCCGAGATCGCGCAGTTTACCGTACTGGCATACGAGTAAGGGTCATTCCCCACGAAACCTTTCGTCTTTTGCACGCTTCCCGCCAAAGAAGTACTGATAGTTACACTCTCCCACAAATTAACGGAAACATTCATGTTACCCGTGTACTGCTTCTTCTCGTTACCCTTCGCCGTGTTATAATCATCCAGATACCCGAATGAAGCACGATAAGTAGCCTTGTCCGAACCACCCGAAATACTCACGTTATGATTGTGGCTAAAGGCATCGCGAAACAATATCTTAAACCAGTCGGTATTATTCCGCTCCAGTTGCTTCGCCCGCGCAGAAAACTCTTCCAAAGAAATCTCCCGGTTCTTGTAAGCCTTCGCCAAAGCCATATACCCGATATCCTGACTACCCGACAACGGGATTCCCGTGTTATACGCCTCCCGCGAAACCTCCACCCGCTGTTGGGAATTCATCAACTCCAACTTGTTATAAGTCATGCGGGGCGCAAAAGTGAAATTCCCGTTATAACTCACCGCCATACGTCCCATTTGCCCCTTCTTCGTCGTGATCACAATCACCCCGTTAGCCGCCTTCACCCCGTAAATAGCCGTGGAAGCGGCATCTTTCAAAACCGTCACGTTATCAATATCATTCGGGTTCAACCAAGAGATAGCGCCACCCACGAAATCCCGGATCATATCCATATTATCAGGATTCAAATTCGTCAGGTCATTCGATTTAAAAGGCAACGGATCCTCTTGAATAACTCCATCAACCACCCATACCGGTTCCGCGTTTCCCAACAACGTGGAAGTACCCCGTACCCGCACCCGCTGCCGGGTACCGGTCAATCCGCTTCTGGACATAACCATCATTCCCGGTATCTTCCCCTGCAAAGCCTGTTCCAACGTCTGGCTCCCGTTCAGCACCAGATCAGACGCGTTGACCTTACTTGACGAACCTGCTTGAGAGCGTTTTTTCAAAGTCTGGTAACCGGTTACCACAACCTCATCCACCTGTCTGACATCCTCCTTCAACACAACATCGAGAGTATCCCCACCCGTGTATTTCACCTCCTTCGTTTCCATCCCCACGAACGAAAATTGCAAAATAACACCCAGTGATTTTGGCAAATACAACGAGTATTTCCCATCCACACCGGTAGCCGTCCCCACCGTCGTACCTTTCACGATGATTGTCGCTCCCGCAATAGGTTGATGCTTTTCATCCGCCACCCTACCCGTCAGCGTGAAAAACTCCTTTTTAACCGTCACATCCTTTTTCTCTAGGGGAAGCAACAAAACCAGCTCCTTCTTCAACTCGTAGCGAAGTGATATCTTTTTGCACAACTCGTCCAACACCCGATGCAACGGGGCATTCTTAAATTCCAACGAAATTTTCGTCACCGGACAGACAAGCTCCTCGTTATAGATAAAATTGATTCCCGCCTTCTTTTGCAACTCTTCCAAAGCCGTCCGAATCAAAACATCCTTCACGCTTATACTGACTTTCTTCTCCTGTTGGGCAAACACACCGGTACTTGCCAAAGAAATCAGCGTGCAAGCGACAAAACACCTGATCATAAAACTTCGCCAACGAAAAATTTCGTTTAATCGTTTTTTTCTCATAACTTTGTAATTGATTTTAAGGTTAAATAATACCTATTCATTAGGTTTTTTAATTATTAGTATAACAGAAAGGCTCCACCCTTTCTGTTATGTTTTTTATCTATTTCGGGTGATCGATATAAATAACATTATCTTTACGCACAAACTGCACGTTAGCCACCCGCTCGATAATCTCGATCGAGAAACCTAACTCTTCATCCCGGTAAACAATCCCGGCAAAACGTTTGTTCTTCAAACTTTCGTCCGCGAAACGAATCTCGACATCATACCAACGGGACAATTGAGCCGCAATATCACCGAGTTCCGTATCCCGGAATTCAAAGCGTCCTTTTATCCAAGACGTGTACAGGGAGGCATCCACTTCCCGCACCCCGATTCCCGACACCTCCGGTCTTATCATAGCCTGCTCGTTGGGGTGCAGGATAACGCTCTGCCCGGCATGACTGACCTTCACCTTCCCCTCCGCCAGCGTCGTGTACATCCGGTCTTCCTCGTAAGAAGAAACATTAAAATGGGTTCCCAGCACCTCTATCGAATTATCCCCGACCTGCACGATAAAAGGACGTGCGGCATCCTTTGCCACCTCGAAATAAGCCTCTCCGCTTAACGTCACTTCCCGCCTGTCCCCGAACGATTCCGGGTAACGCAAAGAACTCTCGGCATTAACCCACACTTTCGTCCCGTCCGACAACACCAACTGGTACTCCCCTCCCCGGGGCACGGACAGCGTGTTATATTTCACCTCCGTCACTGCCGCTTCCGTTGATTTGTACACCAGTTGACGATCGACATTACTAATCTCCGCCATACTCTCGTCCACGTCGATCCTTCCGCTTTGCTTGGTAAGATCCACTCTCGTCCCGTCGTCAAATAAAAGAATGGCTTTATTACTTTTCATTTCCGGAAATGAATACGAAACAGCAACCGTCACGGGTTCACGCTCCTCGTGAACATAAACGACACGCAGATACGCGGCAAAGGCAACCAAAACGGCAACGGTAGCCGCGACGGAAATCCTCCTCGCCACCCGACGATTCCGCTTCCGTTCAATCTTTTCCTTCAACTCCAGCCACGACTTCCAGCTATCATGCTGATCCATAAATTCCCTCGAACGTTTCGTCCGATAGTATTCAAAATAAATGTCCCGAATCTCTTTATTATTTTTAGCCATTATATTTCTCGTTTATAATGAAGAGAACGAAAAAATAAAAATGGGTGACAAGAAATCAAAAAAAATTATTTAGTAGAAAAAAATCATCAAATTGTGATTCTTCCTCAGCTTGCCCAAAGCCCTTGAAAGATGAGTCTTCAGCGTGTTGACAGAAATCTGTAATTCTTCGGCAGCCTCTTTATATTTTTTACTTTCAAGAATCACAGTTTTCACTGCCAGCACCTCCTGCCGGGGTAACTTTTCAAGATCTGCCATCAACTGTCGTTCCCGCTCGTACAACTCTTCCCGATCCGGGTATTCATCCGGGATATCGATCTTCATCCCGGATAACTCCTCCATAGAAACCAGATTATTCTTTTTCAACGCCAATAAAGCGGCATTACGAACAGCGTAAAACAAATATCCCCGCAGACTCCCGGTTACCCGGTTATAATATTTCTTTTCCCAAAAATACGCCAGCACCTCTTGCACCACGTCCTCCGCCATATCGAAAGAATCCGTCAATTGCACCGTGTAAACACAAAGCGGCATGTAATACGTGTCGAACAACTGCCGAAAAGCCCTTTCCGGAACTGTACGAAACAACTCCAGTAACTTTTCATCCTGTTTTGCATATTCAGTATTTCCACTCACGATGCAACATATTTTATAAATACAAAGGAAATAAAAATTCCATCACGTTCACATCCCCAAATATAAGGATTTTTTATAAACAACCAACAAAAAGACCCGCAACGAATCAGGCAACAACTACCATATTCATACACAAATCCCAAAGAAGACCTACCCAAATAATACCGTAATCATACCCCTCTTTCGTTCTCCCTCCGTTTATCCTCTGAACATTCTATAATCTTTCATATAGAAACACTGGAGCGCAACTGCCCATTCATCGTTTATAGGGGACGTCTTCCCTAGGACTTCCTTGGGTCTTCGGTAGGATTTCAGTAGATTCTCCATACAAAAAAAGCTGCCCGTTTCCGGACAGCCCCTATCATCTTGGTGTTGTTATTCAAGACGATTTATAGAAAGCACCAATACATTCGTCACTCGTAACGGATAGCATCTATCGGGTTCAACCGGGATGCCTTGCGGGCGGGATACCAACCGAAGA
>OGKG01000332.1_pt1 | contig 60567 bp, 53 predicted proteins | sample 1572201 | NCBI WGS metagenome assembly OGKG01 (sample SAMEA2582146, study PRJEB24529) | metagenome | biome: Human gut stool | place: China | collected 2011 | reverse complement strand
GTAACGCGCGACCTTGCCAAGGTCGAGACCGCGGGTTCGAGCCCCGTCTATCGCTTTTATAACGAAAAGAGATATCCTTCATGGATATCTTTTTTCGTTATAGGCAGGAATATCTGTCATATTTCCGCGTCCCCATACATATTATATATAAAACAACCACAGGAGGCGCATATGAGTGCAAAAACAAAAATCGTCGTTGTAAAAATGAAGCATGTCATTCTCACCGGAGTGCTCCTTGGCATACTGCTTCTTCTGATAATTTTCGCTGCTACATATTTCTTTTCAGGTGATGAACCAAAGCCTGCCGCAGAAGAAACCGGCATGTATACACCGGGTGTGTACAATACATCTGTAGCGCTGGGTGGGGCGGCTATCGATGTGTCTGTGGCGGTGGACAGTAATAACATTAACTCCATAAGCCTTGAAAACATGACTGATTCGGTGGAAACCATGTATCCGCTTGTTGAGCCTGCGATGAACGAGCTCGTATCGCAGATTGTGCAAAATCAATCCACCGATAATATTTCCTACGCAAACACAAGTCAGTACACCTCCAAAGTGCTGCTCGACGCAATTGACAACACACTCTCCAAAGCAAAAAATTCTGACAGCTCAAATACCGAAGAAAATGCAAAGACTGTATCTGAATCACAAAAAGAGCCCGGGGATTCTTCAAAAACTGAAAATACCTCGCAGTAACCTGCGAGGTATTTTAACTTAATCATATAAATCGTAAAATATATGTTATGTATCAAAAATATAATCTACTGCTCACTGTCTGTAGATAATCCCTGTAGATAATCGCTGACAGCACTGATATCTGCGTAATAGCAGTTCACCGGACGACTCTTCTCATAGTACTGATATCCGGAGTAACCTCCCCAGCCTACCAATGCGACTACAGCCGCTGCAGCAACAATTCGTGCTATAACACGCTTTACTTTATTTCTGGCATTTGTCTTTTTACGATTTGCCTTTTCATTCTTATATTTATCAACCTTTGCCTGACTCATTGCTTTTCTCCTTTAACTCAATGCAATAATTCTACTACATTTTGCGGGAGATATCAAGGCATTTCATCATAGCTTCAAAAACACTGCTTCTCATGCCCTTTTCCTCAAGCACACGCACAGCCTGGATAGTGGTTCCGGCTGGTGAGCACACCATATCCTTGAGCTCGCCCGGATGCTTTCCTGTCTCGAGAACCATTTTTGCGCTTCCAAGCACTGCCTGGGCTGCAAATGTATATGCCTGGCTCCTTGGCATGCCGCCTGCTACAGCCGCATCTGCCATGGCTTCGATAAACATAAATACATATGCCGGTGAGCTTCCGCTGACTGCTGTCACTACATCCATAAGCTTCTCGTCTATCATCTCAGCCTTTGAAAAGCCCGAGCACAAATCAAGCACTGTATCAAGCTCCGCCTGCGATACTCTTTCATTTGCACAGACTCCCATCATGCCCTCACCAACCATGGCAGGTGTATTTGGCATGGTACGTATAACCTTTAAGCTCTTTCCAAACATCTCGTCAAACCACGAAAGTGACTTGCCCGGTGCAATCGAAACAATGATTTCATCGTCACTAACAGCGTCCTTTATCTCTGCTATAACCTCCTCATAGTACTGTGGCTTTACTGCTAAAAACAGAATATCTGCAAACTCTGCTACGCTCTTATTGTCCGCTGTCAGCCTGATTCCAAGCTCTGCTGCATTCTTTTCTCTGGAGCTTTCGGTCTTTGCAGATGCAAGAATATCGCTTGCCTGTGCCTTGCCTGATGCAAGCACTCCGTGTATCATTGCCTTTCCCATGTTTCCACAACCTATGAAGCCTAATTTCTTACTCATATTATCCTCCTGCCGTAATCAATATATCTGACTATTCAAAGCATCCAAAATCATGTTTAACAGTCAGTATTTTTGCAAACTATTTTAGCACACTTCATTCAATCATGCAAAATATCTTTTGACTCTCATATCATCTTATGCATCAAAACCTGAATGTACAGGCAGGCCTCTGTGCTCAACAGGAGTGGAAAAAACTATCTGTGTACTTGTCTTGCCGAATTTCTGCAGAGTGTTGATAAAGTCATCAAGCTCCTCCGTATTCAAAAACTCCACCTCTATGAGCATAGAATACTCTCCTGTCACACAATTGCACTCTATGACATTCTCCACACTCTCAATAAACGGATAAAACTCTTCCTTTTGTACAGGCTCCAGATCCAGATTGACAAAGGCCTTTATCTTATAGCCCAGATTAACCGAATCTACAGCGGCATGATAGCCCTTTATGATTCCCTTGCTCTCCAATCTCTCTATTCTGGCTGTTACAGCCGGTGATGACAAAAACACCTGTGCCGCTATCTCCTTTATCGCTATACGTGCATTTTCCTGCAGCAGCTCTACTATTTTCTCATCAATCATATCCAATGCATTCTTAGTCAATGTACCGCCTCCTAATCTCTCTTTTGTAAATGTGATTTTTCCAACAAAAAAGAGGGCGCAGATAACCTAATATCTGAACGCCCTCGTTCGCTTTACTTTTTTAATTAATTACTCTAAAAAAATAATATCATTAATCAATATTACTTGTCAAGATTAAGATCTGTAATCTCCGTTAATTTTTACATAATCATATGTAAGATCACAGCCCCATGCCTTGGCTGACACATCTCCCTGGTGTAAATCTATGTCGATGTAAATCTCATCCTCATGCAGTATCTTTGCTGCCTCCTCCTCTGAGAAGTCAACTCCGGCACCATTCTCGCACACCTTGATGCTTCCTGCTGTTGAGCGCAGGTGAAGCTCCACCTTGTCTATATCAAAATCAGCCTCCGCATAGCCTATAGCACAAAGGATTCGTCCCCAGTTGGCATCCTCGCCAAACATAGCACACTTTAAAAGTGGTGAACGGATAACGCTCTTTGCCACAATAATTGCTGTATCAAGATCAGGCGCACCTGCGCATGTGCACTCTAACAGCTTTGAAGCGCCCTCTCCATCCTTTGCAAGCATTCTTGTAAGATTTGAAAGCACCTCGTACAGTGCATCCTTAAAGATCTGATAATCATCATTCTCTGTAGTAATAGGTGTGTTTCCTGCAAGGCCGTTTGCCATGATGCTTACCATATCATTGGTAGAGGTATCGCCGTCAATGCTTAAGCAGTTGTAGGTAACCTTTACAATCTCGCTCAAGGCCTTCTGGATGAGCTCAGATGAGATGGCAACATCTGATGTGATAAAGTTTAATGTAGTAGCCATGTTCGGGTGAATCATGCCGCTTCCCTTTGCCATACCGCCTACTGTACACTCACTGTCTCCAAGCATGAACTTTACCGCATACTGCTTTGGAACGGTATCTGTAGTCATGATAGCGTTTACAGCCTTGTCGTTGCCGTCTGCCGAAAGTCCCTTTGCAAGCTCCTTTATATGGCTCTCGATAGGCTCAATCGGAAGCACCTGTCCAATAACTCCTGTAGATGCCACGATAACCTCATTCGGGTCAATCGAAAGCTCTGCTGCTGCAAGCTCGCACATTTTCTGTGCCTTCTCCACTCCATCAGCATTGCAGGTGTTGGCGTTTTTGCTGTTGGCAATAACAGCCTTTGCCGTATGTCCTGATGCCTCAAGGTGTGCCTTTGTCACCTGAATAGGTGCGCCCTTCACCTTGTTTGTTGTGTAAACAGCCGCTGCCTGACACTGCGTTTCTGAATAAACTAAAGCCAGGTCATTTTTGTTTTTATCACTGTTTAATCCACAGTTCAGTCCGTTTGCAACAAAGCCCTTTGCTGCACAGACTCCCTTTTTTACCTTTGTAAAACTCATTTGTATAATACCTCGATTCTTCTAAATATGTCTAATCCCCAACATATCGTAGTATTGATGTATGAATGATAGCCTGTAACATCCTTTCGTTACTCTATCTCCTTCATGACGCTCTTGTAAGCCGGACGGATAATCTTGTTCATGCCGACAATCTCCTCAAGCCTGTGAGCACTCCATCCAACGATTCGCGCAATGGCAAAAAGAGGTGTGTAAAGCTCCATAGGAATACCAAGCATCTCATAAACAAAGCCGCTGTAAAAATCGACATTAGGAGAAACACCCTTAAAGATATGACGCTTTTCAGCGATAATCTCAGGAGCCACCTTCTCTATTGTATTATAGAGATTCATCTCCTTATCTCTATTCTTTGCCACTGAAAGCTTCTCCACATAGCCTCTGAATATACGCTCTCTCGGGTCAGAAAGTGAATACACGGCATGTCCCATTCCATAGATGAGCCCCTTGTGGTCAAATACCTCACCATCCATCATTTTTCTGAGGTAAGCTCTCACCTCATCCTCATCATCCCAGTCCTTCACATGTGAACGGATATCCTGCATCATCTCCATCACCTTGATGTTGGCACCGCCGTGCTTTGGTCCCTTAAGGGATGACATGGCTGCCGCGATAGCAGAGTATGTATCTGTACCTGCCGATGTAACCACACGTGTGGTAAATGTAGAGTTGTTTCCACCGCCGTGCTCCATATGAAGAATAAGTGCCATATCAAGCACCCTTGCTTCAAGCTCTGTATATTGATTGTCAGCTCTGAGCATCCTAAGGAAGTTTTCAGCTGTCGAAAGCTTTGGATCCGGCCTGTGAATATACATGCTCTGATCATTTTCATAATGATTATACGCATGATAACCGTAAACTGCAAGCATCGGGAATATTGCAACAAGTGATAAGCACTGTCTGATATTGTTGTCGATGCCCGCCTTTGCTACAAGAGGATCATATGAAGCCAGTGTCAGTATACTTCTCGTCATGGAATTCATGATATCCTTTGACGGAGCCTTCATGATGACATCCCTCGTAAAGTTGGTAGGAAGGGTTCTGCTTCTTCCTAAAACCTCTGTAAACTCAGCCAATTCACTCTCAGATGGCAGCTGCCCGAAAAGCAGCAGATAAGCAATTTTTTCAAAACCAAACTCACCGGGCCTTAAGTTATTTGTAAGTGTCTTTACATTGTAGCCCCTGTACCACAATTGTCCGTCACATGGCACGCTGCTGCCATCCTCGCCCGTTTTAAATGAAACAATCTCCGAAATATTCGTAAGACCTGTCAGAACTCCCTTTCCGTTTACATCCCTAAGTCCTCTGTTGACACCATATTCCCTGAAAAGACTATCTGAAATTGTGTCATTTTTAATACAGATATCCTGTTTTTTTGCAGCGTAATCCGCTAATAAATTATTGCTTTTTGTCATCCATTCACCCTTCCTTTTTACCTTTTAGAATATATTATATCCGTTTTCTTAGAAATTGGCAAACCCATTCATGAATCCATAGCCAAAAATTTTATTCGGATAGTCGGTTTTTTCTTTTCTGCGGCAGTTTCTTACCATGACATTTTTTATATCCACACCGTTTGCGAGCAAAACATTGCCTCTCACTATCATCCACTCCATGATGAGAGCCGCCACCGCTGCAGTGATTGCAGCAGCCGCCGATGTGCCACTTAGTGCTATATACATTCCTCTTAGATTTGCCCCTGTGATATCCACAGCCGGTGCTACGAGATCCGGCTTTATTCCACCGTCTGCGTCAAAGCCCCTTCCCGACTCTAAAAGTATTGCATCATTTAGGGAATTATAGCCTCCCGCCGTTATCACAAGCTTAGCATCCGAAGGCATGGTCAGCGTGGTATCAGGCTCCGAGACAATAAAGCTCACATCAGCATCAAGAAGTCCTGTCATCGGGAGCCACATATTAAAAACACCTCCAATAGTACTAAGTGGAAATACCCTGATGGTCCACACTCCCTTCACCACCTTTTGAAAGCGGATAAATATAAGCAAATCCCTCGTCTGTCTGCCGGTCTGCCTGTAGTCAATAGTCACCTGTGTTCCCTCAAGCAGAAATGAGTATTCACCGCTGTCTATTCGCATTGGTACCCCGGCTGGATTTGATTGTCCGCTAGGCGATATGACAGAAAGCGTAAATAGCTCAGGTGAAAGTGCCCAGCATTCCAGATAAAAGCCATCCATATCCTGCTCAACATTTATCTCAATATCATCGACTGTATCTGTTATGCGCCCTTTATAATGATGCCTGCTGTTCGCCTCATTGCCCGTTGCCGCAACCACAGCCCTGCCTCTTTTTGCCGTGATATAGTCCAGATACTCTGAAAGATCCTCAGCTCCCGTGTGGCTTCCGTTATTGCAGCCAAGCGCCATGCAAAAGACAGCCGGTGCTCCCTTTTGACCTGCAAACTCATCTGCAAAATGCACTGCTCTCATCACATCAACCTCCGAGTACACCATTTTACGATCCGGAATAAAGTAGAAATCATACAGCTTTTGAGGTGCCCTTTTCAGCTTTACGACAATAAGCTTAGCCTGTGGTGCCACCCCTGCAAAATCATCCTGCGGTCTGTCATTGCCACATATCACGCTCGCCACAAACGTACCATGCCCATCCTCATCGCCCGGTATGCTCTCATATGGATTTTCCGATAAAATAGCAGCATTTATCTCATCCTCTGAATAAACCGTATCCGTATTCTGATCCCAGAGCACTGCAATCTTCGTCTTACCCTCAGGTGTCATAAAAGCCTCCTGCGCATAATTCACACCTGTGTCAATAACCACCACATACACACCATTTCCGTATAATCCCGGAACAAACTCCCTTTGAAGCCTGAACACACCGCTCTTTACAAGTCCCTGCGTGGATAAAGGAGCAAGACACTTTGGAATAGCCGAATACGAATAAACTCCCACCAGAAGTGGTGGGAGTCTTTCGTAATCCTCATATGTCCATATCTCGTAATCATCGCCCAATGTCTCTATGATATCAGGAGCTATTACCGGTGGAATGAACTCCTTTTTTGATACTATGAACTGCATATTTTACCTCATATGATATAATATTTAGATATGAGGGTCAAAAGATATTTTGACCCTCATATAATTATATTCTATAAATAAAAATATGCTACAATATTTATCAATTAATATAAACAAAGCTTCGACCAAAATTTACTCGCGGCTTCCATGACATGTAAAATAAATCACCTGGTAATCCTGCGAAAGCACCGCAAGCAGCCTTCTGCCGCGCGCAAGCTTCTCATCATCAAGATTCACAAACGGATCGTCAAGTATGAGGAACGGCTTCTCGAGCGGATACATCGCATCCACAAGCGCAAAACGCATACATATGCCTATCAGGTCCTTGTAGCCTGCCGACATGGTTCTCACATCGCGAAGCTGCCCCTGCTCCTTCATCCTGATGGAAATATTGGCATCCACCTGCCAGTCCCTGTCTGTGTTTTCTGTCAGAATACCGAAATACTTCTGGAAGCCATTGGAAATAGGTGCCATATATCTGGCAGTAAACTGCTCCCTTGCCCTGGTCAGATAGTCTGATGTAAGCCCAAGTATCTCGTACTTATGCTTTTCCTCAGCCTGTATCTGCTTGCAGTTGCGATACTCCTGCTCCTTTTCATCCCTCATATCAAGCTGCTCCTGCAGATCATCCATCTGTCTGCCGTACTGCACTAAGGATGCCCTGATTTCATCGAGGCTTCCTTCGACCTTTGAAATCATCTCATTGAGCTCATCAAGTGTATATGGACACTCATTTGGTGCAAGAAGCTTGTCCATATCGTTGTCATTCTCAAACTGCGCTTTCTTCTGAAGCGCACTGTCCATATTTTCCTTTGCAAAGCCGGCCTCTGCGAGCTGCTTTTTCATCTGTGAAAGTGCCTGTGTATATTCTGCAGCACTGTCATATCCATAGAGACTTAAATACTCATCAAGCGAAGCCTTTGCCTTCTCATAGTCAGCCTTTGTCTTGGCGCGCTTTCCTATCTGCTCGTTGAAACGGCTGTAGTCATGAGCCTTTGTGCGAAGCTCATAAAGCTTCTCCTGATACTGCGATTCATCTGCTTCAATCGAAAAGCTGTCAAAAAACTGCGATACCTCATGCTCCATTGATATAATGCCGCTTTGAATCTGCTCAAGCTGCTCCTTTAATTCTTGAATCGGTATCTCCTTCTGCTTTATATTTTCCTCGCGCTCAGCCATAAGCCTGATGTAAGCTCTCTGCTTTTTGTTGTTCAGACGGATTCCATAGACCATCATGACAACACCGCAAAGCGCCATAGCGACTCCAGCTATGCCTACCACAAAAAACATGATTTCCTTCACATTGTATTTCTCATTCAGACTGAATACCGTGGCAACAGCCGCTGCCAAAAGACCGATAACCATAAGCACAATACCTGCAGGTACAAGCTTAGTCTTCTCAGGGGTCTCCGGCTCCTCCTCATCATCTGCCATCTTTGCAAGTGAGGTCATCTGCGAGAGCTTGAGCTCCATATGGCTGTACTCATTCTTGACGCTCTGGATGTTTGCAATCTTCTTTTGCATCTCATCAAGACCATCATCAGATGGCACACCATCCTTAAACATACCTGAAAGTGTATCTAAATACTGCTCCTCCTCAGGCGTAAAGCTCAGATTATCTTCTACAGCCTTTAAGCTTTCAAGCTCTCCGGCCTGCTTTGTCTTTTCCAAAAGCTCTGCCTCATCCGGAGCTTTGTCTCCAAAAACTGCCGATGCAGCATTGTAAATGCTCTCTTTCTCCTTTGCAACGGCACAAAGCTGCTCGTAGTTTTCACGAAGTGCCTGCTTTCTGCTGTCCTCAGATGCCACCTGAAGCGCCTTGCCATACTCGGCTCTGATACCGGTAAGTTCCTTCTTCTGGGCAGTTTTCTCATCTATTTTCTGTGAAAGCTGTGCTGCCGCCTCATCCGCGGCCTGATACTTCTTAAGCTCCTGTTCCAAGGCTGTGAGTGTATTTACACGCTTTTTGATGGAGCCTGTGATACGGTTTGGGGACATCTTGTTCATCATATCCTTAATGTCCGCTGTCGCCGACTCGAAGTTGTTGATGTCATTTGTATTTTCCGCCATATTGCCAAGCTTTGCGCTGATGCTGTCTGAAGACGAGAACATACAGTCTGCCTGCGCTATGTATATCGTTCTCTTGAACGAGCTGCGGTCGAGGTCAAAAAGCTCCTCTCCAAGCAGTGGTGAAAAATCATCACACTCAACCATGGTTGCAAGCCTGTATAAGTGAAAATCATCCTGCTTTTCCGTAAGTCCAAATGTCCTTACAAGTCTGTACTCCACTCCATCGGCCTCAAAATCAAGCTCTCCACCATAAGTGCCGCCCTGCCATGGCTTATAGAGCTTTCTTTCCCTCTCAAAGGCGCCCGGCTCCTTTTTCGTATCAAAGCCGTACAGCATAGCCTTCAAAAAAGCCGCAAGTGTACTCTTTCCCCAGCCGTTTGGCTGGTTTATGACATTGACTCCATCATTGAAATTGATATTAAGATCGGACAGCTTTCCGAAGTTGTTTATGTGACAAGCTATTAATTTCAATTTCTAAATCTCCTCCCCGCTAAGCGCCGATATACCACACCTGATGACCTCAGACTTCTGCTCCTCGGTCATATCTGAGCCAAGCACCATCCGTATGAACTCACCCTTAAGTGATGCATCCTTTTCGTATTCACTGTAATTGATGAGAAGTCTTGTCTCATCATACACCTTTTCATAGTAGAAATATTCCTCGAACATATCCTTGAGGAAGTCTGTGTTTATCTCACAATCCACGTCCACCTCACCTACAAGCACGAACTTTACCATGCTTCTCGATGAATATTCACTGTCCGAAATGGCCTTTTCCATCTTCACAGCCACATCCTGTGTGGTCATGGCTCCTGTCACATCCACATACAGCGTGTAGAGGCTCCTGTACGCAAACGGTACAAAGCTAAAGCCTGCCGTGAGCTTCTCATCATCTATATCAAGCACCACAAAGCCCTTTTGTCCACACTCATCAAAGCCTCTTCCCTCTAAGCAGCCGCTGTAGCAGTACATGCCACGGTTGTCAAGCTGTCCGCTCTGATACTCATGCACATGACCGAGTGCGAGATAATCAATGCCCTTATTCTTAAGGTCACCTGTGGAAATCTCATCACCGAGCTGTCCGTGGAGAGTGACAACGTTGTAATTGTCATTGTCGAGCACAAGAGAATTGTACATGGCAGCCTGGTTAGACTTGTCTATCTCAAGACCTGTTATTGTGATATTCCCATAGCTGTATGAGGTCCACTGATTAGAAAAAAGCTTAAGGTTGTCAGGGATTTCATCGAGCTTCGATATGAAATTGTCCGAGTCGTGATTACCCTTAAGATAATAGAAATCGATATCCGGATTTGACGTAATTGAATCCTTTACCAGATTTCTGGCAGTCGCTGACACATTTCTCGTGTCAAATAAATCGCCTGCTATGATAATCGCCTTTACATCGTTATTTTTGGCGTACTCTATCATCCTTGAATATGTACGCAGTATTTCCATTTTTCTCTCTTTTGCCTGCTCCTTTGACAGATTCGAGGTCATCTTCGAATCCAGATGCAGGTCTGCACAGTGGATAATTTTCATTTTTCCAATTCCTCTTGATATATGAACGTTTATAATTCATTACAGACTACACATAGATTCATTACGCATAGCCTGGTTGCATCATTTACAGCCAATTCACAATTTCATAATCATTTAACAATTAAACGTGCTGACTGTCTGCAAGCTCAGGTGTACCTCTCATCTGAATGAGCGGGCCGCCCTTCTTCTCCACATAGTCCTTAGTGATTGTAACCGTGCCGATATTGTCATCCTTTGGTATCTCATACATGATATCGAGCATGAAATCCTCTATAATCGCACGAAGTGCTCTGGCTCCGACCTTCTTCTCCTTTGCCATCTTGGCGATGGCATAGAGTGCATCATCGTCGAACTCAAGCCTTACCTCATCCATCTCAAGGAGCTTCTGATACTGCTTGATTATGGCATTCTTTGGCTCCTTCAATATCTTTACAAGCATATCCTCGGTGAGCGCCTCAAGTGAGAACATGATAGGAAGTCGTCCGATAAATTCAGGAATCATTCCGAATTTGCGGATATCATCAACAGTTGCCTGCATGAGCAGGTTCTCATCCCCATCATACTTGTCCTTCAAATCAGCCTTGAAGCCTATAGAAGCCTCCTTGTTCAGGCGCTCCTTTATGATATCCTCAAGTCCCGGGAAAGCACCTCCACATATAAAGAGAATATTTCTCGTGTCAACTGTGGTCATCGGAACCATGGCATTCTTGCTGCTGGCACCAACCGGCACCTCAACCTCTGAGCCCTCTAAAAGCTTAAGCATACCCTGCTGCACTGACTCTCCGCTCACATCACGCTGGTTGGCATTTCTCTTCTTTGCAAGCTTGTCTATCTCATCTATAAAAATGATACCGTGCTCAGCTCTCTCCACGTCATTATCTGCAGCCGCAAGAAGCTTACTTACCACACTTTCGATATCGTCACCGATATATCCGGCCTCAGTAAGTGATGTGGCATCTGTTATGGCAAGTGGCACATCTAAAAGCTTTGCAAGAGTCTTTACGAGATATGTCTTTCCTGAACCTGTAGGTCCGATCATGAGCATATTTGATTTCTCAATCTCCACACCGTCAAATTTATTTGAAGCCTGCTTTGTACCGGTCTTCTCTTCCTCTGCCTTATGCTTATTGTCAGCCATGACGCGCTTGTAGTGGTTATATACTGCAACCGACATGACCTTCTTTGCATGCTCCTGACCTACCACATAATCATCAAGACTTGCCTTGATCCTATGCGGTGCAGGAATTGAGTGAATGTCAAGAATCGGCTCGACCTTTTTCTCTTCCTTTGGTTTTTTCTTCTTAAGCTTCTGGCTGTTTGGTATGCCTCCTGTCAGATCTGACAAATTTATCATGCTGATATTGGGCATATTGCCAAAATCCATATTGCTTATATTACCCAGATTCCCGAAATTGCCAAAATTACCGTTGCTCATGGAGTCAAAGGTCTTTTGCATACAATCGTTGCAGATGCACAGATTTGGCTGGATATGTATCATCTTTCCCGCCACGCTCTCCGGCCTGCGGCAGATGTAGCAGACATCCTCGTAGTCGTTTGACTTGTTATCGTTTGTATTATCTATGTTATTTGTAGTGTCTTCCTTTTTATCCTGAATATTGTCAGGTACTTCCTTGAAATCATCATTATTCATAGGTGAATTACCGCCTTTGTATCATTTGGCTGCTTTATCAGCCATTTAACTATTATACACTACTGAATAAATGCGTGCAAGCAAGCTGAGGCGCTTTTGAAAAAAAAGAACCGACAGATCAAAAGACCTGCCGGATCCATTTTCTTAATATCTATTATAACAGCTCCATAAGAAGCTTATTGGCAACAGCAGGATTTGCCTTGCCCTTTGTGGCCTTCATGGTCTGACCTACAAGTGCTCCGATGGCTTTCTTCTTGCCATTGTGATAATCCTCCACTGCCTGTGGATTTGCATTGATGACAGCCTGGATTGTGGCTTCAAGCTCACCCTCATCATTCATGCTCTTAAGACCGTTCTCCTCGACATACTGCTCAGGGTCGATATCATCCGAGAATATTTTCTCAAATACTTCCTTGGCAACAGATGAGTTGATTGTGCCTGCATCTACCAGATCGACGAGCTTTGCAAGATTTACAGGCGAAAACTTAATCTGGTCTGCATCCATGTCGTTATCCTTTAACAGGCGCATTGTCTCGACCATCAGCCAGTTTGAAACCTTCTTCGGCTTGCCGCAGAGCTTTGTGGCAGCCTCAAATATATCTGCCATATGCTTTGACTCTGTGAGAATCTTTGCATCATACTCAGGGATGTCGTATTCCTTCTTGTAGCGTGCAAGCTTCTGTGGACGAAGCTCAGGCTGCTTTGCCTTTATCTGTGCAATCCATTCATCGGATACGACGATTGGCACTAGGTCAGGCTCAGGGAAATATCTGTAGTCCTGTGCATCCTCTTTTGAACGCATGGCATGTGATGATTCCTTGTTGTCATCCCATCTACGTGTCTCCTGTACTACCTTTCTGCCCATCTCAAGAAGCTCTATCTGACGCTCACGCTCACCCTCGATGGCATGTGCGATAGCCTTGAAGGAGTTAAGGTTTTTCATCTCAGTACGTGTTCCGAATTTCTTGGCTCCGACCTCTCTTACTGAGATGTTGACATCGGCACGCATTGAGCCCTCATTTAGTTTACAGTCAGATGCTCCAAGATACTGGATGGTCTGACGCAGCGTCTCAAGGTATGCGATAACCTCATCAGCCGAGCGCATATCAGGCTCTGATACTATCTCTATAAGAGGTACTCCGGAACGGTTGTAATCTACGATAGATACGTCCTCCCACTCGTCATGTACGAGCTTTCCGGCATCCTCCTCCATGTGGATTTCATGGATTCTGACGTTTTTCTTTCCGTTTGCTGTCTCAATTTCTACTGAACCATTGCGGCAGATTGGCAGATAAAGCTGTGATATCTGATAGTTCTGTGGGTTATCCGGATAAAAATAGTTTTTACGGTCAAATTTACAATTCTGAGTAATGGTACAGTTCGTAGCAAGTCCTACGGCAGCTGCATACTCAACGACCTGCTTATTCAGCACTGGCAGAGAACCAGGCATACCGGTACACACCGGGCAGGTATGGGTGTTGGGTGCTCCTCCAAATTCTGTACTGCAGGAGCAGAAGATCTTGGTCTTAGTTGCAAGTTCTACATGAACCTCCAGACCGATGACGGTCTCATACTGTTTGCTCATCTTCGATTCTCCTCCTTAATCCTGCTCTTTTGCTGCTTCACAACGCTCATAGGTTCTGGTCTGCTCATAAGCATAAGCAGCACGGATGATGTTGTTCTCTTTGAAGCAGTCGCCGATCAGCTGCATACCGATCGGCAGTCCCTTGCTGTCCACACCACACGGTACAGAGATACCAGGCAGTCCTGCCAGATTGACAGAAATAGTGTAGATATCGCCCAGGTACATTTTGATCGGATCACTTAAGGAATTGCCAAGCTTCGGCGCGGTGGTCGGAGCTGCCGGTCCAAGGATCACATCATATTTTTCAAATGCACGGTCAAATGCTTTCTTGATCAGCGCTTTTGTCTTCAGTGCTTTGATGTAGTAAGCATCATAATATCCGGAACTGAGCACGAAAGAACCAAGCATGATACGACGTTTTACCTCCGGGCCAAAGCCTTCGCTTCTGGTCTTCTTATACATATTGTGAAGACCATTGTACTCTTCGGTCCGATAACCATATTTCACACCGTCAAAACGTGCCAGGTTGGAGCTTGCCTCTGCGGAAGCGATGATATAGTAAGCCGGGATCGCATATTCTACCAGGCTCAGATCAAATTCTTCCACGATCGCACCTTTCTCTTCCAGCACTTTGGCAGCTTTCAGAATGCTGTCTTTCACTTCCGGATCAAGACCCTCTCCGAAATAATCTCTCGGAATACCGATTCTCAGACCTTTGACGTCATCCTTCAGTGCGGAAGTAAAGTCATAGGACTCTCTCTTAACAGAAGTGCTGTCCTTCGGGTCATAGGAAGCGATTGCTTCCAGAACCGTTGCACAGTCAGTCACATCTTTACAAACCGGTCCGATCTGATCCAGAGAAGAACCATAAGCGATCAGGCCATAACGGGATACGGTTCCGTAAGTCGGTTTGATACCGGTAACGCCGCAGAAGGAACTTGGCTGACGGATGGATCCGCCGGTATCGGAACCCAGTGCAAAGGAGCACTCCTCAGCAGCAACTGCCGCACAGCTTCCGCCTGAAGAACCGCCCGGTACATGTTCTGCATTCCACGGGTTCCTGGTCGGTCCGAAATGAGAGGTCTCTGTAGTACTTCCCATGGCGAACTCGTCCATGTTGGTCTTACCGATCACAACTGCACCTGCTTTTTTCAGGTTCAGCACTGCCTCTGCAGAGTAGGTCGGTTTGAAATTGTACAGAATCCTGGAACTGCAGGTGGTCAGCATTCCCTCTGTACACATATTGTCTTTGATCGCAACCGGAACACCTGCCAGCGGCCCTGTCAGTTCTCCTGCTTCGATCTTCTTCTGGACTTTGGCAGCCTCTGCAAGTGCTGCTTCTTCGTCTACAGTTACATAACAGTTGTATGTTCCATCCAGCTTCTTGATCTGCTCCAGTGCCGCTTTGGTAGCGTCCACTGCAGTCACTTCACCGGATTTGATCTTTTTGCCGAGCTCTACGGCAGTCAGACTCATCAGATTCATATTGGTGTCCTCCTATTCTACCGTCTTAGGCACTTTAAATGCATTGTCTTTCTTTGCCGGTGCATTTGCCAGTGTCTTTTCATGCTCATCACCATTTACAACTACATCCTCGCGGAATACGTTGTGTACCGGAAATACATGGGACATAGGCTCCACGCCCTCTGTATCCAGTTCATTCAGCATATCGATATAGTCCAGCATATTGCCCATATCTTTTTTAGCCTGTTCCTTCTCCTCAGGAGAAAGCTCCAGCTTTGCAAGGATACCGACATATTCAATTGTTTCATCAGAAATAATATTTGCCATCGTATTTCTCCTCTTTTATTAATCTGCTTATGGCTCCAGTCTGGACAGGTCACGCGGATACAAAGTGGTCTCACGCACATTATCCTCGCCGACCAGCTTCATAGTCAGACGCTCCAGACCGATTCCCAGTCCACCATGAGGCGGCATACCATAACGGAAAGTATCCAGATACTGCTCAAGGCCTTCCTGATCCATTCCTTTTGCTGCGATCTTCTCAATCAGCATGTTGTAATCATGGATACGCTGACCACCGGTGGTAATCTCCAGACCATGATACAGAAGGTCAAAGCTTAAAGTATAACGGTTATCCTCCGGATCATCCATCGCATAGAACGGACGCTTTTTGGACGGATAATGAGTTACAAATACAAAATCTGCATCGTACTCTTCTTTGAAATACTGTCCGATCAGGGTCTCCTCTTCCGGTTCCAGATCGAACGGATTACGGATCTTACGGTTGTATTTCTCTGCTACCAGCTCTTTTGCCTTGTCAAAACGAACAGCCGGGATCTTGTCTACCTTCGGAAGAGTGATGTTCAGGATCTTCAGCTCCTTTGCATACTCTTTTTCCAGAAGCTGCATGGTATACTGCAGGAATCCGGTCTCCATTGCCATGATATCTTCAAAGCTGTCGATGTATCCCATCTCAAAGTCCAGAGAAGTGTACTCATTCAGATGTCTCTTGGTGTTGTGTTTCTCTGCACGGAATACCGGTGCCGTCTCGAATACACGATCAAATACTCCTACCATCATCTGTTTGTAGAGCTGCGGAGACTGCTGCAGCACTGCCGGACGATGGAAATACTCCAGTTTGAACAGGTTTGCTCCACCCTCAGCACTCTTTGCACCGATCTTTGGAGTATGGATCTCAGTAAAGCCTTCCTGATACAGGAAATCACGGAAGCCTCTTACAATACCTTCCTGAATCTTGAATTTTGCACGCTCTTTGATATTTCTCAGAGATACAGAACGCATGTTGAGCTTTGCATCCAGAGAAGTGTTCAGTTTCCATTTTGCAATCGGAAGCGGCATGGGTGCACTCGGAGTGGAGAGGATCTTGATGCCTCTGATCCGTACTTCAATTCCACCTGGAGCACGCTGCTCTTCATTAAGAATGCCCTCTACTTCTACAGTACAAGCCTCTTTCAGATCTTTCAGATCAAATCCGGACTTTCCTTCCTCGTATACGCACTGCAGAAGTCCGTCTCTCTTACGAAGTACCACGAATGCCACATCACCCATATCACGGATGGTATGAACAGCTCCGTTTACCTTGACTGTCTGACCGATCAGCTCTTTGTTCTGCAGCTTGGCAAGCTCGAGCAGGTCTGTCGTCTTAACACCTGTCATAAATTCCATGTTTCATTTCCTCCTGAATCTGTTGTCCGGGTACGGGAGTGTTTACATACAAATTCGTAACTATTCAGAGCTACATTCGCAAAATCGCCTCTACGAGGCTTTCCTTTTGCTCATGATGGCTTCTCGCCATATACATATTTAAAAATATGCTCGATCATGCAAGCATGACTCGCACATTTATTAAATATGTGCATAGCTCTGAATAGTAACAAAATGTCCCGTCCCGGAATATTTAGTTACAATACTCCGGGACGGGACGATCCATTCAATCTCCCGCGGTACCACCCGCATTGAGCAGTCATCCTGCTCCTCTCTTTCCTGCATGTAACGTATGCCTCGGGTATGGCCTACTAGATTTCGACCATCCAGCTCCCAGGTGTTCCCTTTGTCTGCTCCTCCAAATGACGCTCTCAGTCGGTGACGTCATATTCCTGTCGGTCTCTGCATGATAAGAGTCCTGTTCTTCGCCTTTTCATATCAAATCCAATCCTAGCATAAAACATACGTAAATGCAAGGGGTTTTGCTTTCTAATTTTCCTTTAATTTTCCGCATACACAGCAAAAGCCAGATCCACGTTTTCCACTTCTTCCGGTGCATACAGTGCACCGTCTGCATAGAGATCCCATGCACTCTGATAATAGAGGAAATCTGTCCGGATCACACAATCCGGATTGCGCAAGGTCACTTCTATGGTATAGGTCTGTGTCTGCTCCGGCACAATTCTGTCAAATGCAATCGTATACGCAGACATGCATGGAGCTTCTGCGCCTATAACCTGACCGGAAGCCACTGCCACGCCACTTTCATCCCACACCGTCACATCATAAACGGAATCATTAGCTGCTCCATCCCAGTTTGCCACCCACAAAGCAATGTGGTCAAATGCTTTTCCAGTTGTAAATGTCTGTGAAAAGTGTTCCTGCAGCGTCAGTTCATTGCTGCTCTCCTGATCCTGTAATACCGAATAGCTTCGCACCGGTTCTCCGCTTCGATGCACCACTGCTGCAGTTCCAAGGAACACCACCAGTGCCGTTACACCACAGGCTGCCAGCGCTGTCCGGGCTGAAGGAAGCGACTTGATGAAGCGATGGACATCTGCTTCCAGCAGACACATACCGTCCGCCGCTTCTGCGAGGATCAGAAGCATAAATGGGATACTGTATGCCTGATCCACTTCCCAGATCAGATAGAACAGATACGCTCCACACAGATTGATTGAGAAGATGTCAAGGAAACTTCTCTGCCGCTTCAACGCACGCCAGATCAGTGCCAGCAGCAGAAGTCCTGTCAACATTCCATGATAGCTGTGCAGATACAGCGCCAGATAATCTGCGCGCCCGCCATTCAAATATTTCTGTAACGGTGACGTACTCTGCATCGTCCGGAACAATGCATAATAATCATCCGTTCCATCAGAAAATGCCACACGCATCTTATTGCGGAACAGGGTCAGCATCCCAGCTGGTCCCATATCAGCAATCCGTTCTTTCAGACGTTCTACATCTGCTGCAGTCCGTTCTTCCCTGGTAGAGAAAGAGCCCGTATAAGCATCATCTGCACTGTTGTACTGACCGTCTCCCTGGGTGCTCATCATGATCCAGTGGACTGTTGGATAGCCCGTCTCTGATGGATCAAATCCTGCATAGTGATCGCGGACCCTGCCATATGCGGCAAATACCAGCAAAAGTCCTGCCACAAAGCACACAACTGAGATGACTGACTGCTGAACTGCCCGTCGAAAATGTTTCCCACGCTCTGAGGCTGTACTTCCATCCGAATCTGTGGACACAGTACCAAAATAACTGATTTCCTCTTTTACACCGCCGATCTGCAGCACCGTATACATCACAATCGAGCACACAGTCAGGATCACCGTTGCCCGGATCTCATACCCCACTGCCAGTAATGCTCCGGTCAGCAGATACTGGATCCATTTTTTCCATAATAGTTTCTGCCTTCTGGCTTTATCATACAGCCAGACTGCTCCCATGGAAAATGTAAGGGAGATCGTGGAAGTATAATACATCTGTCCCAGCAGATACCACAGAGGATTCCCAATAGTCAGCAGCAGAAAGCAGATAGCCCGGCGCCTGGAGCGATATCGGGTGATCAGCCGGAAGGTACAGTAAAATCCCACATTCATAAACAGAATGTTTACAATCTTCACCGCATCCATCCACCAGATTCTGGGAACCCCAGCTAATTCCACTGCCTTCAGCCACACGCAGGTAAACAGACACATAGGAATGTTGTTGGGATATTTCATAAAATAATTTTTAAAATGAGTCTGCCCAATTGTGCCACCCTGCTCCACCAATGCCACTGCTGCATCAAAGATCTTCAGATGATCCTGACGAAGAGAGCTTCTGACCGTCAGCACAAACAGCACCTGCACCGCAAACATCGCAATCACCAGCAGTGGAACTGCCCTCCGCCAGTGCTTCTCAATCCATGGTTCTGCGATTCTGAACAGTTCCAGATACAACACGCAAAACAAAAAAGAGGTTCCCAGCAAAAAAGCGGGAACCATTTTTCCATGCAGGATTCCCTGGAGTACAGCGGCATTATTTAATGTATCCACAGCACCATAAAAAACATAGGCACTGACAGGGATCAATATGGCAAAGAGCACCAGATAGACTGCTCTTTTACATCCGTTCCAGAAATCCGTCATTATTCCAGACCCTCCGGCAAAGTGATCTCACCGTCGAATACGGTCGTTGCCGGGCCTGTCATGTATACACATCCATCTTCTTCGTTCCACTCAATCTCCAGGTCTCCGCCCAGCAGATGAACCAGAACCCTTCGGTCACACAGCCCATTCAGCACAGCAGCCACAGCTGTTGCACAGGTTCCCGTTCCACAGGCAAGGGTCTCTGCGGAACCACGCTCCCAGACTCTCATCTCCATGGTCTTGCGATCCAGCACTCTGACGAATTCCGTATTGGTACGCTTCGGAAAACGTTCATGACTCTCAAACAGCGGTCCGTAAGTCTCCAGCGGAAACTCCTTCACCGGTGTATCAATGAAGATCACTGCATGAGGATTCCCCATGGATACGCAGGTCATCTTCCATTCCCTTCCTCCAGCCTCGATTGCTTCTGCAACCACAGGCTCTTTCTCTGCTTTTACCGGGATCTCACTGGCTTTCAGGATCGGTTTACCCATATTGACACGAACCTTGGACACTTTTCCATTTTCTATGGTTAATTTCAGATATTTGATACCGGCAAGGGTATCCACACTGATCTCATCCTTGTCTGTCAGACCATAATCATACACATATTTTGCCACACAGCGGATCCCGTTTCCACACATCTCTGCCTGAGAACCATCTGCATTATAAATATTCATCCGAAAATCCGCACGATCCGAACTTCCGATCAGAATCAATCCGTCAGATCCGATTCCAAAATGACGGTCACTGACGATCTTTGAGATCTCTGCCGGATCTTTCAGTTCCTTTTTCGTACAGTCCACATATACATAATCGTTGCCGATTCCATGCATTTTTGTAAATTTCATAATGAAACCTCCTGCTATCACTATCTTTTACTATACCAAAAAGGCCGCTTTCATACAAGCTATATCTTTGTCATACTAATGACCATCTCTGCGGTCTCAGTCAGCGATGTACCGCTGTCCATACTGCATTTCTGAATATATCGATGGGCTTCTTCCTCCGTCATATGATTTCGCTCCATCAGAATGGATTTTGCTTCCCACAGAACCTTTTTCTCTGCTTCTGAGCGCTGCTTTGGCTTTGCTCTCAGTTTTTTTCTGCGTCGCGTCTGGTTCATGCACATCATTTCCAGTGTGTTCATCAGATCATGAACCTTCAGCGGCATGGATACACAGACAATATCACGGTCACCGCACTCCGAACAGACCCTCTGGGTCGCCAGCAAAAGCATATCAAATCCCTCAGGCAGCGAATTTTTCAGATCAAAATAATACATATCTGAGAATTTATATCCACTTATAATGATCCCGTCATTCATCATATCTATGTAATTGAGCACCTGCGACCCCTGGGTGCAGACAGCCGTCACATCATACCCGTGCCGCGACAGCAGATTGCGGATACTCTTTCCATCCTCTGGTTTGGGAAGGACCACAATTATACTGTTCAAACTTCAACTCCCCTTTCTGTTTTTGTATGGTAAAAACAAAAAGGTCCGCCTAAACTCTCAGCAGATAACTGTCGATCTCCCACTGGCTTACCTGGGCATTATATTCTTCCCATTCCTTCTTCTTGGCATCTGCGATCTTCGCACACATCTCTTCACCCAGTGCCTCTTTCATCAGCGGATCTGCCTCAAATTCCTGGATTGCCTCTCCCAGATCTCTTGGAAGGATTTCCACGCCGTTTGCTTCCAGCTCTTCCAGTGTCATGGCATTCATATTGGCATCCATACACTCCGGTGGCAGAATCTGATTCTTAATTCCGTCCAGCCCCGCATGAAGGCATACAGCCAGCGCCAGATACGGATTGCAGGCAGGATCCGGGGAGCGAAGCTCAATTCTGGTATCCTCTCCTCTGGTACCAGGAATCCGCACCAGCGGTGTCCTGTTCTTTGCCGACCATGCAATATAGGTCGGTGCCTCAAAGCCCGGGATCAGGCGCTTATAAGAATTAACGATGGGATTCAGGATCAGCGTCATGGCTTTAATATGTTTGAAAATACCACCCAGGAAATAATATGCCTCCTGGCTTAATCCATATTTATCCCTGGGATCCTGGAAAATATTTTTGCCATCTTTGGACAGAGACATGTTAATGTGCATGCCGGATCCATCCACACCATTTTTCGGCTTCGGCATAAACGTAGCATGGAGACCATGACGTTTGGCAATGGTCTTCACCACCAGCTTAAAGGTCATAATGTTGTCTGCTGTTGTCAGTGCATCCGCATACTTAAAATCAATCTCATGCTGTGCCGGAGAATTCTCATGATGAGAAGCCTCCACTGCAAATCCCATGTCCTCCAGCGTGAGGATCATGTCTCTTCTTGCATTTTCACCAAAATCCAGCGGGCTCATATCAAAATAGCCTGCCTGCTCGTGGGTGATCGTTGTCGGCATTCCGTCATCGTCCACATGATACAGGAAGAATTCGCATTCCGGTCCTACATTGAACGTGTATCCCATGGATTCTGCCTCGCTTATGATCTTCTTCAGCACATAACGGGGATCTCCCTCATAACAGCTTCCATCCGGGCGGTACACATCACAGATCAGACGCGCCACCTTGCCCTGCTGGGGTCTCCACGGAAATGTAGCAAAAGTGCTGTAATCCGGGTACAGATACATATCACTCTCTTCCACCCGCACAAATCCTTCCACTGAGGAACCGTCAAACATTACTTTGTTATCCAGAGCATTTTTCAGATGACTGGAAGTGATCGCAAGGTTCTTCATATTTCCAAACAAGTCGGTAAACTGGAGTCTGATAAACTCCACATCTTCGTCTTCCACCATTTCCAGAATATCTTTTTTCGTGTATTTACTCATCTCGGCTGCTCCTTTTCTCGCATATATTGTGCGACAATTCCTTCTGTATCAATAAATTGTCAATCATCTATATTTACAGAAAAAGGGCGTACTTCCTTACGAAAACGCCCTTGTTTCTAAAGGAAAATATAACAGCCGGAAGGCTCTTTGTCAATAACTGGATTTCTACATAGAATATAACAGAAAGGAGTTGAAAATATGAATAATTATATCTGGATTCTGCTGTTGCTCATCCTCTTTGGCGGCTCTGGCAATGGCTGTAACTGTGACTGTGGAGGCAATCGGCCGCGTTGCAATGACAGACCATCTGGAAAACCCTGTAGTCCGGGGGCAGGTCCTGGCTTCCCACCTCCACCGCCTGCCCCCTGCGACTGTGGATGCCGAAAGGAAGAGCCTTCCTGCCCAGGTTCTTCTCCCTGCCCAGGTCCTTCTCCCTGCCCAGGTCCTTCTCCCTGCCCGGGACCTTCTCCACGTCCGGTTCCACCGCCACCTCCGCCACGTCCTCCCTATGACAACGGATGCGGCTGTACCCGCTGATGTCTTCAGTCTGAGACATTCCAGACCGCTGTCATGCCAAAGTGTTAATCTCAAAATGCAGAGTCACCGCCAGATGACGGTGACTTGTATTTTGTATGCAAAACTTCAGGCTTCTTTCTTCCACATGGTAAATAACAGGATCGGGCAAGCTGCCATCAGCGGATAGCCATAGCGAAGCAATGCCGCCGGTCCCAGAAGACTGGTACCCAGATACATCCAGAGCGGAAGGATCCATAGTAATTTCTCATATTCTTTCTGATAGATCAGATACAGACTTGCCAGCACCAACAGCCAGAAATAGAATCCCATGGACAACAGCTCCCGCACAATGGGAATCTGACGGAAGGATGCATCCGTTCCAATGGCAGTGTAATATCGGTTCAGCCATTCGCTCTTTGGCTCCATCTGCACATGAGGATAATGGGGATCATCTTTCTGAATGTCAAAGCAGACAAATTCCAGATATTCATCCTCCACATCCGGATACCAGAATCCAAGGGTGGTATTTAAAAATGCATCAATATAAATCTTCTTATTTCTACATCCAACCTGGAACCAGGTCTTCAGAAATTCTGCCTTTTCTTCCTCAAATGCGTCTGTATGAAACTGATTTTTCACCGGATCAGACAGATTGGGTGTATACAATGCCATAGTCTCTTCATCCATCACCGGTCGGATCACATCCATCTCTTCTGGACGGATATCCCCGCCTGCCACATACGTGCGGCTCAAAGTCTGGATCACAATATTGTACATCTCTCTGGCATTTCCCGGCTCTGCACCGATCACGTTCAGAAACGGACCATTATAGACACCGTAGACAAGCACCAGTCCAAGTGCCAGCACCAGCAGCTTTTTCCGGTATTTCCACAGATAGATCAGCAGAAATGGAACACACGCCAACATCGTATGAAAACCATTGTTTCGCAAAAGCAACAGCAGCGAAAAAGTAATTCCTGCAAATATGGTATGCCTCCAGCCCTTAAAATATTCCTCAGGGGTGCTGCACATACAGATCACCTGCAGAAGGCACAGCACCAGTACACCGGAAAACACAGTATCCTTGGTCGTATAGACGGCCATCATACCATGAAACGGAAACAGGCAGAAAAATAGTACCGTTCCGATCCGGAGCCATTGGGGCGCCTGCTTCTTTTTGAGAAAACAGCTGATCCATGCAAAGATTCCGGCCAGAATGATCATCTGCAGCACATTACAGAGTGCCGCAGCCGTATTGTCACTCCATCCAAAAGCTCTGGTCATACTGAAAATACCGCATAAAATGCCCGTATGGAGCAGCGGATGATGAGCCGTCAGCCAGCCGGAGAAGGTCCAGCCGATCTGATTGGGCGCATCTGCCGCAAACAGACCCGGGTAGCCTCCCAGAAATGCCGGCAAGAAGCTTACAAAATACAGAAGCCAGTATTTTATGAAGGCAGGGATGTTTTGTGTTGCACTACATAATGCCAAAGACTTTGCCATGGCAGTCTGTGGCGCTGTGCTGCCCTGCGATTCTCTCTTCGGCAAACCAGCACCAGAATCTGTGCTCCGCCCCCTTAGCCAGTTCAGCAGCAAAAAGCTTATCAACACTCCCGCCGTAAACAACGGGACCCGGATCAGAATCCTGTGAAAGATCGTCTTATGCAGCGGATTTTCTGAAATTGCCCACAAAGTCCCATAATGCTGAATCATATATCCACAACGATCAAAGGCGGCAAATACTATGCCGCCCAATAATGCAAATATCCAGATACGAAGGTTCTTCCCATGCAGCTTATCTGTCATTCTCTTTAAGCTCCTTATAATGCATGTCTACTTTGATCAGATTCATCTCAAACTCCTGACGGCTTCTCTGCGCCCCTGCTGAGAGGACCAGACCTGCAAATACAGACTGGATCGCTGCCATCATGGCAAATCCACAGGCGATCAGGGTCGGGAATTTGGGTACAAGCCCGGTTGCAATATACTCCATCAGCACCGGGATAAAGAATCCTATGCTCATCACCGCCAGAACAAGTGCCAGAAGTCCGAAGAAATTCATGGGCTTGTAGTTTCTGTATAACTTTGCAATGCTCATCAGCACTTTTGCACCGTCTGAATACGTGTTCAGCTTGGACTCGCTTCCCTCCGGGCGGTCACGGTACTCGATGATCACATTGTCCACCTGCATATTCTTATCTGCTGCATGGATCGTCATCTCAGTCTCGATCTCGAATCCTTTGGACAGCACCGGGAAGGTCTTTACAAACTGATAACTGAATGCACGGTAACCCGTCATAATGTCCTTGATCTCGGTATGGAACAGCCGATTGATGGTTCCTCTTACCAGAGAATTACCAAAATTGTGGAATGGACGCTTATTCTCTGTAAAATAAGTGGAAGACAGACGATCTCCCACAACCATATCTGCCTGATGCTCCAATACCTTGTCCACCATCTCTCTGGCGAACTCTGCCGGATAGGTATCATCTCCATCCGTCATCACATAGACTTCCGCATCAATCTCGCGGAACATGCGGCGGATCACATTTCCCTTTCCCTGCATATACTCATGGCGGACCACAGCTCCGGCCTTCTCTGCCAGCTCTACCGTCCGATCAGATGAATTATTATCATATACATAGATCACGGCTTCCGGCAGTACCGCTTTAAAATCACGAACTACCTTCTCCACAGTCTTTTCCTCGTTATAACACGGGATCAAAACAGCAATTTTATCCAAGGTTTTTGTCTCCCTTTTACTAATTTTCTTCGATTTATTGATTGTATCATATCCTTATATGAAAAGCAAAGAATTTGATGGTCTATAACGCAATAATTCTTTGACTTCTATTTTCGTATATAGTAAAATGAGACTGTATTGGAGGAAAATATGGATATAAATGAACTTTTCAAAAAAGATAAACGTGAATCTGCTGTTGACATTGTAGTCAATAATATTAAACAGCTTTTAATTGAAAGAAAATTGAAGCCAGGAGACCGCCTTCCAAGTGAGCTTGAGATTTCTGAAGGCATGGGAGTCAGCCGTGGTTCTGTCCGTGAGGCCATGAAGATTCTTACTGCATTTGGTCTTGTGGATATTCGGGTGGGGAATGGTACTTATATCTGCGATACCCCTGGCACCAAGCTGATGGATTCCTTACTTTTCAGTTTCTTCATTGCCAATCCGGATACGAAGAATCTCTATGAGCTCCGTAAAGCACTGGAGATCGATGTTCTTCAGCTGATCCTTGCGCATTATGATGAAAATGAGGACGACCGCATTGCACTAGAGGAAAATCTGGAAGAGCTCTCCCAGCTGATTGCCAAAGGAGCCACCCCGGAAAAGCTTCAGGAAAATGATCTGGCTTTCCATCATCTTCTTGGAAGCTGCACGACCAATCCTTTGTTAGAACAGATCTACAACATTGTAATTGACTTTATGGAACCCTCCATTACAGCCACTCATAAGAGACAGCATGGTGAATATGTTTATAAGGTTCACCATGATATGGTAGATGTAATCAGAACCCGGAACGGCGAGCGGATCTCCGAAGCAGTTGCCTCTTCCGTTGATACCTGGTCATCTCTGCAGGATTTATAAAAATATACAAAATTCTTACGTTCTTTCAAAATCCGCGGGATAACTGCTGTTGTCCTGCGGATCTGTTTTTTCAGCCTTCAGCCTGTCGCATCGACCAGGTGTCTACAGAGGATGTGATGACCTCTTCGATCCGGCTGTAATCCCTGGTACGGATCACTTCCAGTATCTGCATATGTTCTTTATACACGATCTCTCCATGCTGATTTTTTAATGTTTCCGCAATGGATGCTTCCATAAAATCAATCACGATTCCATAGATCCGTTCCATTAATACATTTTTGGTACAGATCCCCATCAGACAATGAAAGGAAATATCATTTTCTCTCAACCAGTCGGTATCTGGATTCTTTGTGAGCAATTCTCTCAGCTCATCTACATTTTCCTCCAGCATCCGGCGTTCTTCTTCATTTTCATCATAATGATCCAGGACAGACTCCAGAATGTCGATCTCGATCAGCCTGCGAAATTCATATAATTTTCCAATATTGGGATTATTGACAAAGAAGCTGAACAGCAGAGAATCAGCCAATGTCCTTCCTGGTTTCTGACAAATATAGGTACCTGTCCCTACTCTTGACTCCACCAGACCAAATGCAGTCAGAATTCTGAGAGCTTCCCGTACTGATCCACGACTTACGTTCATCGCTTCAGAGATCTCCACCTCGTTAGGAAGCCGGTCTCCTGGTTTTAACTTTTGTTCGACCAGCAGCTTTTTAATGTTGTTTACCACAAAATCCACTGCCGATTCTCTTTTGTTCGCTCTGAACAGTTCTTGTACAGCCATAGTTCTCCTTTTTCTGATACAAAAATTCCCCGCCAGGCATGGCATCCTGGCAGGGAGATGTTAGAGGAATTGTATCATATTACAAGTGTTATTTTCTCGATGACAGTTTTGTCAGCACTTTTAATCTCAGTTTCTGTATGGGCCATACTTTTGTCTTCTGGCTACACAGAAATCTGACAAATTCATTTTCGTCTTGCAGCATGGAGCGGAACACAAATATAAGCTCGCCCTTTTTGCTGACTAACAGGAAGAGATCCGGTCTTAATACCATCTCAACGATCTCTGCATACGGGATAGACTGTCTGCTGTTGGTTGTATGGTTCACCGCCTGAATCTCCTGTTTATTAAATTTACTGGAGTAGCGGATCTGTGCACTTCCGGATAGCTCTTTCAGCTGAAGCAGGGTTGCTTCCATACAACGTTTCTGTGCTTTGCCTCTCGCTCTGACGAAGAATATGGCGATCGCCAGCATAATAGCGGCAGGCAGAAGCTTCAACACGCATATAAATCCAAAAAACAAGATTACAAATAGATTAATACACACCCGGAATACCATTCTGCTTTGGTAGGGGATAAAATATCCCCCAATCTGAGTGAGCAAATCACGGTTCACAAATCCGCTTGTCTGATACATTTAGATGCTGATTCCAAAGATGATCGGAACATACATGTACAGCAGCAGGATGCAGAACTCCAGGATCAGGTACTTAACAATCTTCTTCGATACAGCACCGATTGTCGTCTTACATACACCGGTTGCAACGAACAGGTTGACGGCCATAGGCGGTGTGATCATACCGATAGAAGTATTTACAATAATGATAAGACCAAGTGCGATCGGGCTTACACCAAGTGCAGTAGCGATCGGCAGCAGGATCGGTGTTACCAGAAGGATGATGGACTGTGTCTCAAGGAAGCATCCCAGGAACAGAAGCAGCAGGTTCATTACGAACAGGATGACAAACTTGTTGGTGAAGATTGCCATGATCGTAGTGGACAGGATCGTCGGAATGTTCTCAGTGGTCATAAACCAGCCAAACGGTGCGGACATGGATACGACGAACAGTACAACTGCAGAGCTTACGCAGGAATCAGCGAAAATCTTGTAAAGTGTCTTCAGGTTCACCTCTCTGAATACAAATACAGAGATGATCAGTGCATAGATGCAGGCAACGGATGCGGACTCAGTCGGAGTGAAGATACCAGCATAGATACCACCCAGGATGATGATCGGCATCAGCAGTGCCAGGATTGCTTTTACAAAACGATCAACATATACTTTCACCGGATATTTGGTCTTGTCCACAGAGTCACAGTGTTTGTACCAGAACATATTTCCGATACACAGACCAATGATCAGCATAATACCTGGAATCCATCCTGCCTCGAACATGGCAGTAACGGATACAGAAGCAGTGACAGCGTAGGTAACCATCGGGATCGAAGGCGGAATAACAACACCCAGGGTTCCAGAGGAAGCAGCGATAGCAGCAGCATCTTCACGGGAATATCCTTTTTCTATCATCTTCGGTGCACAGATACCACCGATAGCAGCAACTGTTGCAGGGTTAGATCCGGAGATTGCTCCGAAGAAACCAGAAGCAACAACACAGATACAGGACAGACGTCCCGGCAGTCTCTTGAGCAGCAGCTCAAAGAAGGAAATCAGACGGTCAGAGATACCACCCTCTGCCATGATATTACCAGCCAGGATGAAGAACGGTACAGCCATCAGTGTAAAGCTGTCCAGCTGTGTAAACATTCTGGTCGGAATAGATGCCAGATACTGTGCGTTGTTGGTGAGCATCATTGTCAGAGAAGCAGCAACTCCAAGGGAGATTGCGATCGGAACACCAATGAACAAACTAAGAAACAGTATACCAAATAAAATACCAGCCATGCCCATGATTAGTTCTCCTCCTTCTCTTCAGTGTTGTCGCGGAATTTAGAAACCGCACTGATTGTATAAAATACAGCCATAAGGATGATACCTACCGGAATGATCATATAGACAGCTCCCAGCGGGATTCTCATCATCGGGCTTTGTTTTCCCTGTACAAGCATTTTTGTGCAGACTTTCCATCCCTGGCTACCAAGGAAGATTGCAAATGCGTCTACAATAATGGCATTGATCAGGCCAAAGATCTTAACAATCTTCGGTTTTTTTGCAAAAATCAACGGAATGATCTCTACCACAAAGTGTGAATCGGTTCTGGATGCAAGCATCAGACCTAAATATACAATACCGACCATACAGTATCTTGCGAACTCCTCGCTCCATGCGATGGTGTACAGCTGGCTGTAACGACCAACTGTTGCAAGAAATACTACGGCCATCATGGCAACCATCATGATTACCAGCAAGACTTCTACTACTTTAGAAAATCCGTCAAGTACTTTCTTCATCGTTAACCCTCTCAAATAATCTCTGTTTTGCTCCTCCCCGTTTTTTAGGGAAAAGACCGGCAGCATCCGGGATCTAATCCATCTGACTGCCGGCCTTTCCATGGGGCATATATTACAAATTGTAAAGGTAATTACTTATTTACCGGTCTCTGCTTTAATCTTAGCCAGCAGATCCTGGTCGATCTTCAGGGAAGCATCATCATATACACTCTGTACTGCTGCAACCCATTCGTCTTTGTTCACATCAGTGAATACAACACCTTCAGCTTCCATGGTTGCACGTGCAGAGGAAGCAAGCTCCTGAGAGATCTGACGCTCTGCAACTTTTCCATCCTCAGCTGCCTTATCGAAAGCTTCTTTCTGCTCATCCGTGAAGTTGTTATAGATGTCTTCATTGATCATCAGTACACACGGGCTGTAGAACAGGTCAATCATGGTGATATATTTCTGAACCTCATATACTTTAGCAGTCAGAATAATTGCCAGCGGGTTCTCCTGTCCATCTACAGTACCCTGCTGCAGTGCGGAGAAGATCTCGCCCCAAGCCATAGCAGTCGGAGTTGCACCCAGTGCAGTGTAAGTAGCCATATGTACGGCATTCTCCATAGTACGGATCTTCATACCAGCCAGATCAGCCGGAGTAGCAACCTCTTTGGTGTTGTTGGTCAACTCACGGAATCCATTCTCCCAGAATCCGATTGCTTTGATACCAGATCCCTGGAACTCGTCCAGAAGGCTCTGTCCAATCTCACCGTCAAGAACTTTGTATGCATCCTCTGCAGTCTCAAACAGATACGGCAGATCCAGTGTTGCCCAGTTATCAGTTGCGGAAGAGAAATCCGGGATCGGACCTGTGGAAGACAGAACCATATCCTGAGTTCCCATGGAAACAGCATCCATCATATCAGACTCGCCGCCAAGTGCAGAGTTCGGATAGATATCCAGGGTCATCTCGCCGTTAGAATATTCTTCCAGCTTCTTCTGCATCTCTACCAGACCTAATACATAATGTCCATCCGGAGCAGTAGTTGTTCCGACTTTCAGATGGATGGTAGCATCAGCAGATCCAAGAAGATCTGAAGATTCGCTGTCATCAGCAGTATCAGTTGCTGTAGAGGTGGATGTTGTAGTATCAGCTGCAGTATCAGATCCAGATCCACAAGCTACAAGTCCCATAGCCATTACACCGGCAAGCAGAACAGCTGTTACACGTTTTAATTTCATATTTCTATACTCCTGTTAAATCGTTATATACTTTTGTTTATACCTTATATTGCATTGTTTGGCAAACAATTTGCGTCAGATGACTCTTATTTCTGCGGTTTTACGTCAAAACCAAGGTTCTCCTGAGAGGTCTCCGGATGAAGCATAGTTGCGATTACTTTACGAAGCAGCTCGTCATCCCAGATCTTCTTCCAGTCGTCACGAAGTACCAGATGATTACCGATCTCAAGTGCAACCTTGCAAGCATCTGATACAGGCGGGTTGCCCGGCAGATATCCAAGGAAGTTAGCAGTCAGGTTGAATACATGTCCTGTCAGGAAGGAAACAGCAGCCTCACGGTCGATTCCTCTTTTAACAGCTTCATTTACGGTCTCAGCCATTGCATAGCAGCAGGTAGCTCCAAGAGTCTCTACCAGAGTCGGCTCCAGGAATGCGATCTGCTCGGAAGTCATAACGAATGCTTTGTCTGCACGATACATGCAGCGAGCGGTCTCCTGAGCCAGTTTGAATTTCTCCTCATCGCCCTGGATGCAGCTCATTACGATATCCTGATGTCCGCCTTCACCGCCGAAACGATCCTGATATGCTTCTTCTTCTTTCTGCCATTTGAAGTAGGACGGATGGCACGGATGTGCTACACCGAATGTACAGTCATCACGCAGAGTCAGCTCTTTTGCAACAGCTGCAGCCGGATCAAGGATCAGGAATACGGTGCCCGGTTTCAGCATCGGAACATACTCAGCAGACAGTTTTTTGATTAAAGTATCCGGAACTGCGAAGATAACTACATCTGCAAATGCAAGTGCCTCATCTACCGGAGTAACTTTTAATCCACGCTCTTTTTCGATACGCTCTACTGCAGGCGGGAAAGTCTCAACTAATTTGACATCAAATTTGTCCGGGAATTTTGTTACCAGGTTGTTAGATGTACGGGTACCCATTTTTCCGCCAGCACCAATGACTGCTACTTTGATCTTTTCCATTTTTATGCCTCTTTCTTTTAATAAGATATTATTTGATAGGAATTACTTTCCTAAAGTTTCTTTTACAGTTGCTGCGATCTTCTCCGGAGCATATCCGTAAGCATCAGCAAGCTCTTTTGCCGGACCGGACTCTGCGAAGTCAGTCAGTGCGATTCTCTTAACCTTAACCGGCTGATTCTCAGTTGCCAGGCGGCTGATGTAAGAACCAAGTCCACCATTGATGTTGTGATCTTCAACAGTTACGATCTGGCTGGTCTTAGCCATAACATCAAGGATCTTGGACGGATCTTTGCCGTACAGGATATTGATATCTGCAACAGTTACATTGATTCCCTGCTCTTTCAGCAGATCTGCTGCTGCAAGTACACGATCAAGTACATAACCATTAGAGAACAGTACTGCATCTGTGCCATACTCTTTCCAAACGGTGATACCATCTTTGGAGAATGGAGCATCTTTTGCATATACATCAACTTCACGTCCGCTGCCGCCACGGATATATACCGGACCCTGGATCTCTGCTGCATATTTAACAGCCTCATATAACTGCTCCGGATCTGCCGGGGTCAGAACAGTGAAGTTCGGGATGCTGGTTACAAATGCCAGATCCTCGTAGAACTGATGGGTAACACCCTCACGCTCTCCACCAAGGATACCTGCGTTAACACCGATGAATTTTACATTCAGATCAGTATAACCAACGAATGTACGCATCTGCTCTCCAGCTCTCATGGTAAGGAATCCACAATAGGTTCCAACGAACGGAAGCATTCCTGCGGAAGCAAGTCCTGCAGCTACATCAACTGCGCACTGCTCTGCGATACCACACTCGATGTAACGATCCGGATAAGTCTCTCCAAAAGGAACTGCTCTCATAGCTTTCAGTGAATCCGGGAATACTCCAACTACTTTATCATTCTCTGCTGCCATCTCGTACAGTGCTGCAGCAAAAGCTTCTCTCGTACCCTTAAACTCTGCCATTATTCCTCACCTCCAAGTTCTTTCTTGGCAATCTCCCACTGCTCATCAGTCGGAACACCTTTATGCCATGCATTGTTGTTCTCCATAAAGCTCAGGCCTTTACCTTTGATACAATCACAAACGATTGCGTGTGGTTTTCCTTTGTAGCCCTTAGCGATTGCTACTGCTGCTTTGATTCCATCAATGTCATGTCCGCTGATTTCCTGTGTATGCCATCCGAAAGCTCTGAAGCGATCTGCAATGTTGTTCTGTCCTACAGTGAAATCTACGCTCTTGTAAGACTGCCATCCGTTACGGTCAACAAATACTACCAGATTGTCAAGCTTACGGCCAGTTGCCATATTCACGCCTTCCCAGCAAACACCTTCCTGAAGCTCTCCATCACCACAGATAACATAGGTGAAATAATCTTTTTTCTGGATCTTGGCTGCTGCTGCCATTCCTGCTCCGATTGCAATTCCGTTTCCAAGAGAACCAGATGTCATATCGATTCCTTTGGTGCTGTGCATTGACGGATGTCCCTGGAATGTAGAACCAAGTGCGCGAAGATGGAAGTGCTCTACCTTCGGCTCAAAGTATCCTTTCTCATTCAATGCTGCGTACCAGATCGGGCAAGCATGTCCTTTGGAAAGGATGAAGCGGTCACGATCTTCCCACTCCGGATTTTTCGGATCAACGTTCATAGCGTCAAAGTAAAGTGTTGCAACGATGTCTGCGATGGATAATGCCGGACCCGGATGACCGTCTTTTCCTTCATACACCATACGCACTGCTTCGAGACGAAGCTTGTTGGCAAGTTTTTGTAACTCCTGTGTGTTCACTTTCTCTTCCTCCTTTAGAATAATTTAATTATTAAATTTTCTATTTTTCACATCATCATTCAACAGTCAACTTATGTCTTTTGTTTTAAGTTTGTTGTTAAACATCTGATGTTTCCTGTTGATGCTAATATACACCATGCTGTCCAATATGTCAATTATTTTTCTAATCATTTTTTCGTTTTAGATGTTTTGCACAATTTACGCATACCTTTTTTATACAGAATGCCGTTTAGATTCTGTTAAGACGAAAAAAAGACGCATTTCCATGCGTCTTTTCTTCTTATCATATATTACACAAACTTATTAAGCTCCAAATCATATTCGTAATCAATCGAACGTAGCTTTTTGCAGATTTCCTCCTGATCCAGTCCATTGTCCTTACAAAAGCTGGTCAGATCTGGATAAAAATCCCGAAGCTGCGTGTTCACATAGCTCAATAATATCATAGGATCTGTTGGTAACATATTTTTTCTCTCCTTACAGTTTCAGATCAAAGATTCTGACTGCATTCTTCCACATTACCTTCTCCAGATCATCTTCATTTTTTATGATTTGTCTGTATTTTGCCAGTTCTACCGGAATCTGGTCAAAATTATCAGATGAGAAGAGGATCTTGTCGCATCCTACTTCCTCAATCATATGTTTTACTGCATTTGTTCCACACCAACTTGGCTCCAGGAACACATTATCCAGCTTTGCAGCCAGAATCCTCGCCTGTTGGTTAAAAGACTCAGAACCTGCATGTGCGAGAATAACCGGCACATCCGGATGATCTGCTGCTCCCTTATACACGCTGGTCGGATCCGCAAACGGGATTCCATTGCCTGTGTGGATCATCAACGGAACTTTCAGATCCCGGCAAACCTCATATACATAGTACGCATCTTTAGATGACGGATGGCATGCATGTGCGATGGGTGTGATCTTCAAAGCAACAAATCCTAAGTCTTTTACGCAGCGTTTTGCTTCATCATAATAATCTTCTGGATAGAAATGCGGATTGATGGAAGCCATTCCAAAAAATTTCTTTCTCGGCCACTGTTCTTTACAAAATTTTGCGATTCTGTCATGAATCTTTCTATGGTCTTCCAGATACGGTCTCGGAATAAATGGCTGAATAATACCTCCATCAATATCGAATTCATCATAATACTTGATCAGTTCTTCTTCTGTATTTACCTCGTCAAATACAACATCTTCTCCCAGATGTACATGAGCATCAATGATCATAAGATCCTCCTTCTCGCCTTATGCGGCGCTGTCTGCACTTTTACGGTATTTCTTTTCTCGCTTCTTGCTGTTGTCAGATGCACCGATCAACAATACTACAATGATCAGCGCTCCTTTTACAACACTCTGCATTCCTGCGTCTGCACCCATCAGCTGCATGCAGGAAATGATCAGATACAAGAACAAAGATCCCACAAGTGTTCCGGCTGTATTGGCACGTCCACCTGACATCAGAGTTCCTCCAATGACGATACATGCGATACTCTCCATCTGATAGTTATCGCCCATACCAAGATATGCACCTGTTACGCGGGCAGAAATCAGTGCTCCAGCCAGACCAGCCAAAGCCGCTGCTGCCATGTAAGTCACCATCTCTACTTTTACAACCCGGACGCCTGCCAGCCTTGCAGCTTCCTTATTCTGTCCAAGAGCCAGAAGACTCTTTCCATAAGTAGTAGCAGTCAGCAGGAAATTCACCAGAACTGCCAGTAAAATGACCAGAACAACTATGATCGGAACCGTAGCAATACGATACGTTGTCAGTGTTTCCAGGAAAGACGGAATAGTAAATACATTAAAATTATGGTCGATCAGCATCGTACCAGTAACTATAATATAGTTCATAGCCATTGTAGCAATAATCGCCGGAATCTTCAACCATATAACCATCGCACTGTTCAACGCACCAATGACCAGTCCTTCCAGCAATACGACCAGCAGTGCCGGAATAATCATTGCATTTGAACCATTACAGATGCCCATGCTGGTATATGCGCCCAATGTGATCATACCTGGAATAGACAGATCAATTGCACCACGTCCTGTAGTCACGACCAGCATCTGCGCAATTCCTGCAATTGCCAGGAAAGATGCCGTATAGGCATTATCGATCAACGATATCAGGCTGACTCCGCCGCTTCCAAAAAGTCCCATCAGGATCCACAACACAATACAGCCAACGCTGGCAAACAACCAGCTTCCGTTACGTCCAACAAATGCTTTTACCTTTGGATTATTCATGCCTTTTTCCCCTTTCCTTTCAGAAGTCTCAGTGACAGGATCAAGATCAGAACCAGTCCCTGAATTGATGCCGTGTAATCTGTACTGACCTTAAACAGTCCCAGAAGCACACTGATCATCGTAAGGCTGACTGCACCACAGACTGCACCGAAATGGGTGACGACACCGCCGGAAAAATAACCTCCACCGATGATAACGGATGCAACTGCCAGCATCGTATAGGTACTGGAGGCCGATGCATCTGATGCATTGTTGATAGCTGATGTACAGAATCCAGCCAGCATTGCAAAAATTCCTGCAAGAAGGTAAATTGCCATATATGCTTTCTTTCTGGACCAGCCAGAATTGATCATGGCACTTTCATTATTACCAAATCCACGAAGAACCGTTCCATAACGGCTGCGATACACAAGGATTGCCACGATCAGAAGCACGATCAGCCAGAAACAGATCACATTCAAAAATGGAGTCTCTGTATACAGTAGAGATCTCATCCATCCAGGGCAGGTTCCTCCTGGCATGGACTGCAGAGATAGCGCAAGACCATTCCACACAAAGGATGCTCCAAGTGTCACAATAATTGCCGGGACATTTCTTTTCTGGATCACATAACCCATAAGTGGATAAGCTGCCAGAACTGCCGCCAGAGCGATCATACCGACCAGCGGTTTATCAAAGAGCAAGGTACAGCATAATACGTTGACCAGACCACAGAAGTTACCAACTCCCAGATCCACATGGCTCAGACCGATGATAAATGTCTGTGACAATGCACAAAGCATCAACGCTGCAAATCCTGTAACCATCAACTGTACTCCATAAGAACTCAGTAAAAGTGGGGAACGGGAAGCACAGATTCCATAGATCACGATCATTGCAATCAATGCAAAGGTATATAACGGAGCCTGGAATTTCTTCTTTTCTTGCGTACTATTCTTTTTATCTTCCAGATTTTCAAAGGCAAGACTCATGATCTTCTCATGCTCTACTTTTCCACCTTCAAACTCACCCATAATCTGACCACTGTTGAGAACCAGCAGGTTGGTACAGAACTCAAGCTCCGCATCATCTGATGTCCTCCAGATTACCAGTTTACCTGCAGAAGCTGCCTCGCGGAGTACTTCGTACAACGCATTTTTCGTTGGCTGGTCAACGCCTCTGGTCGGATCATCCAGAAGAATGATGTCAGCATCTGCCACCAATGCTCTGGCAATCAGAACCTTCTGCTGATTACCACCGGAAAGACTGGTGATCAGCGCATCCTTACTGTCACTCTTGATATGAAGTTTGTCATACCAGTAGCCAACAGATTCCGCCAGCCATTCTTTGCTCAGATGTTTCAAAAGGCCGCTTCTTGCTGCTTTTGTAATAACCTGATTATCTTCGATAGACCAAAGAGGAAAAATGCCTTCTTTTTTACGGTCTCCTGCCACATAAGCAACTTTTCCAGTTATATGAAGTCCTGCAACCTTTTTCTCTGCCTTCTGGAAAATATCCTGTAAAAGATCCAGCTGACCATTTCCTTCCAGACCTGTCAGTCCTAAAATCTGTCCACCGTATGCAGAAAATTTGATATTTTTCAGTTTTTTTGTTGTATATTCATCAAAAGCAACACAGATGTCTTTGTTGATTGGAGGTGCTTTGAACTCGGAACATTTTTCAATGGTATCTTCACCATTTCCGATTCCTTCTCCCATCATCTTCACCATGTGTTCTTCACTGGTTTCATGAATGGCTCCTTTCCATTTTTCATTTCCGTTCTGCATGATATACACACGATTTGCAATGGTCATGATCTCATTCAGGCGGTGAGAAATATAGATATAAGTCATTCCTTCTTTTGCTGTCTTCATCAGGTAATCCTGCAGCTGTTCTGTCTGCTCCATCGGAAGAGAGGATGTCGGCTCGTCAAGGATCATTAATTTCATATTCTTGTCACTGGTAGCTCTGGCAATCTCAACCATCTGCTGCTGTGCAATCGACAATTTCTCCAGCCCAAGATTTACATCAATGTCATTTCCAGGAAACACATTATCCAGTGCCTCTCTTGCCATCTGTCTGGCTTTCTTACGCCATCCAAGTCCACCTTTCATACTTTGAGACTGCTCTACATAAAAATTCTCGTATACTGTCAGGTTCTTGCACAAAGACAATTCCTGATGAACCACTCTGATACCCAGATCTCGTGCCACTGCAGGACTGTAGTTTGACAAATCGACCTGTTTCCCATCAAAAAACAATTCCCCACTATCGCAGTTGATGACTCCTGACAGAGCTTTCGTCAATGTACTTTTTCCTGCTCCATTTGCTCCTACCAGTGCCAGAATGTCTCCTTTGTTGATCGATATACTGATGTCAGCCACCGCTACGGTCGGAAAATATACCTTTCTGAAATGTTCTGCCCGGATCAGGGGCACCTGCGCTGTCTGATTCTCCGGCTTTCCCACTGTTGTACTCAATCGCTTCACCTCATATTCTTCCAATTTTTGCAGATACCGCTGCTACCTGCAAATAAAATAATGGCTGCTGTCCAGCTACGAACCAGACAGCAGCCAGCCAATATACTTACTGTGCTTTGAAAATGTTATCTACTACATAATCATATGTCATGTACGGACTTGCAATCTCACCTGCCTGCAGATCACTGTATGCAGCGATCTCATTCTGGTTGATGTAGATAAACGGAAGATACATATTCTGCGGAACAGATTTTCCATTCAATACTGCAACTGCTGTCCAAAGTGCACCTGCTCCACAGGATGGAGTAGAGTTAACAGAAAGAGTCTCATAACCATCTTTGGACTGAGCATCCCACCACTTGATGAATTCTGCTGTGTTGTCTCCGATAGTCAGCGGAACATCTTTGCCCATGGACTTGAATGCATTTACAACACCCATGGAATCTGCTCCACAGTGAGTGATGACTGCATCAATCTCCGGAAGAGATGAGATGATATTCAGGATACCCTCCTGTGTAACGGTTGCATCAGCCTCTCCAAGAACCTCTGCTGCAATTTTAACATCCGGATATTTATTAAGGACATTGGTAATTCCTTCGTAAATTCCTTCATCAGGTGCTGCTCCTGACGGTCCACGAACAATCAGGACATTTCCTTTTCCACCAATCTTATCCATTACGAACTGCGTCTTTTTCTCACCCATGCTTACCCAGTCATAGTCCATAGTATAAGCACCATCCAGATCAATGATAGAGTCAAATGCGATGATCTTGATTCCCTGCTTCATAGCCTGTTGGATAACATCATTCAGGGCAGTAGAAGAAGCTGCATTGATACAGATTGCATCCACGCCTTCCAGGATGAAGGAGTTGATCTGCGCAATCTGTGTATTCACGGTTCCATCACCATTCTGAATCTCAAAATCAGCAATGTATCCTGCCTTCTTTGCTTCCTCGGCTGCTTCAGTGAAAGACTCAACCATCTGTTTTCTCCAGGTATTGCCATAGAAAGAGTTGGAAAGACCGATCACATAATCACCTTTTTCCAATGCATAGTCTGCATCTGCTGCATCTGCTGCAGCTGCATCGCCAGTTGTCTCTGCTGCTTCCGTGCTCTCTGCTGCATCTGTTTCCTCAGTTGCTGCCGGTGTCTCTGCTGCACTGGTATCTGCAGTTTCTGATGAACCACAAGCTGCAAGACTCATTGCCATTGCTCCAGCCAGTAATAATGCAAGTGCTTTCTTTTTCATGTTGTTCCTCCCTGTTTCTTTTTAGATTTTAATTTCCGGTTTCGACATCAACCATGTGACGTCCGATGTTTTACATATATCATTTATTGTATGATTTGTCAACATTTTAAATATCTTTTTGTTCTTAAGAGTGCATTTTATCTTTTTTATACAAAGATTTACTATGTATTATTGTATATATTGTACAAATCATTTTTTATCGATTATATAAAATATTTGACATCATACCTTCCAGCATGCTAATATGTAACATATTAGCAGTTCCATGCGAATGCTATTGATTGGGAAAAGGGGTATATTTTATGGAGGTGCAAAAATTATTCAAAGCAAACAAGCGGGAATCAGCCGTTGATATTGTTGTCAATAATATTAAACATCTGTTGATGGAACGCAAATTAAAGCCGGGAGACCGACTACCAAGTGAATCCGAGATTTCTGAGGGAATGGGTGTCAGCCGTGGTTCCGTCCGGGAAGCCATGAAGATTCTGTCCGCATTTGGACTTGTAGATGTCAAAGTCGGCAATGGAACTTATGTATGTGAGAAGCCAGGATCCACTCTGATGGATTCTCTTCTTCTGAGTTTTTTTGTCACTAATCCGGATCCGGAAAAGCTGTATGAACTCAGACAGGTGATTGAGATTGATGTTCTGGAAATGATACTAAGACATTATGATGAAAATACTGCTGAGCGGAAAGCGCTGAGAGAAAATCTGAATTTACTTGGAAAACTGATAGACAAGGATCTGTCACTGGAACAGTTGAAAACCATAGACTTGGAATTCCACCATCTGATGGGAAGCTGTACAAAGAATGTTCTGATGGAGCGGATTTACAGTATTGTTCTTGATTTTATGGAACCGACGATTACCGCTACCCTAAAAACTCACCATGGTGAGATCACTTACCAGGAGCATCAGAAGATCCTGGAAGTTATTGAAACGCAGGATTATGATCGCATCCACGATGTCATCACGGATTCTGTGAACACCTGGTCAACACGCCAACAAGTTTCTAATCTTTAACCCTATAAAAATCCCGTGAACTGCACTCGGCATTCACGGGATTTTGCTTTTCTCATATTAATCTTTGATCACTCTGACTGCTTTCACTGGACTACGATAACTTACACCAGAGATCGTGATACCCACACGTGGGTTGCTGGCATGTACAACCTGTCCGCCACCCACATAGATTGCCACGTGGTTGATACCTGAACGGTTGCCATAGAATACCAGGTCTCCCGGCTTCAGCTCAGACAGACTGATCTTGGTTCCACAGTTCGCCTGTGCACGGGATGAATGCGGAAGGCTGATACCATAATTTCGGAATACAGAAAGTACAAATCCGGAACAATCCGCTCCCTTAGTCAGACTGGTTCCTCCCCATACATATGGATTACCAATATACTGTTTTGCAAAGTTACTGAGTGCCATCCGCACATCAGATACACCTGCTCCATACATGACTTCAGAAATCGTCAGTGCTTCATCAAGCTTGGCACCTACATTTACATAATCTTTGAAAAGATATCCTTCCTCACCGTCCAGATCAATCTTGACCCACTCATCCAGCTCTTCCAGAACATCAAAGCTCTGATCGCTTCCTACAATATCCAGCACTTCGCTGTCAGTGCTCGGCTGGGTGCGAACCTTCAGGCCTTCTGTGTTCACATCTGCTACTGTCTTCAGCAGAGAACCTGCTTTCTCCAGTGCCTCGCTTCCGGTGAGCACATATTCTGCCTTAATGTATCCTTCTACTTTTCCGGATTTGATCTGCAGCCACTCGCCCTCTTCTCCAAGCACGTCACAGCCTGCATTATTACCGATCTTTCCAACGATCTTGCCTTCTGTTGAGGCACTGTCTCGAATGTTTACTTTTCCTTCAGATACGGTCACGATTCCCAGATTGCTGTATCCGTCCAGGTGAAAGGCATCCAGAACGGTCTGATTCATTGCATTTTCAACATCCGCAGTCTCTGCCGCATCCATATCTGCAGAAAGTCCGATCTGTGAACTGATTCCCAGTGCAGCAGATGCCTGTGCATCCATAGGTGCTGCAGTGAATGCCACAGCTCCGGCCAGTACCAGTGCAAATCCTCCTGTTATGATCTTATGGTAAATGTTATTCATATTGATTCTCCTATACTGTCATCACATCATTCAGAGTCCATTCGCAAAATCACCTCTTCAAGGCTTTCCTTTTGCTCACATATAGTTCTGAATTATTACAGAATTGTTACATTTCGAATACGATTCTATAACAAACACGAGGATTTGTCAAGTAAAGCCGGCATTTCTGCCGGCTTTTCAGATTTTAGATTTTATTTGCTCATTTTATCGACTACGGACATGAGCTCGTCGATTTTTTCATCTCCATTGCCCTCCAGGATCGCTGTTTTCAGGCAGCCTTTCATATGGGCACGGATAACTTCGTTATTTACCTTTTTCAGAATGGCTTCAGTGGCAGTCACCTGGGCGGAAATATCCATACAATAACGGTCTTCCTCCACCATCCGGAGGATTCCGTCAATCTGCCCTCTTGCTGTCTTCAGCAGCCGTTCAATTTTCTTTCTGTCAGCCTGCATGCATATACCTCCCTGTGACCCCAGCAGATTACTCGATTCCGGTAACTTCGTATCCGGCGTCAACCACTGCCTTTTTCAGTTCTTCATCAGTCACTGCACCGTCTACTGTCACATAAGCAGCCTTATCTTCCAGGCTGACAGTTGCAGTCACACCATCCAGTGCGTTCAGTGCCTTGTCTACTCTTCCTGTGCAATGAGAACACATCATTCCCTCGATTTTAATTGTTTTTTTCATGGTTGTTGTATCTCCTTTCTTTTCTGCCTGCTCAGCAGTCTGCTGCGGGGCAGTTGTTTCTGCTTTGATCTGTATATCTTCTGTACGATCTGTCTCTTTTCTGCTTTCCTGTCCTCTGTGTTTCTTCCGGAAGCTGGACTGGAATCCTTTCAGTCTCAATGCATTGCATACCACAAATACAGAGCTGAAGCTCATGGCTGCGCTTCCGAACATCGGACTTAACTGCCAGTTCAGCAACGGATAAAATACACCTGCTGCCAGCGGAATACCGATGGCATTGTAGCAAAATGCCCAGAACAGATTCTCTTTGATGTTGCGGATCACTGCACGACTCAGCTGTACAGCGGTCACCGCATCCAGCAGGTCACTCTTCATCAGAACAATATCTGCGGACTCAATGGCCACATCTGTTCCTGCTCCGATGGCAATACCAACATCCGCTCTGGCCAGTGCCGGTGCATCGTTGATACCATCACCTACCATGGCAACTTTATGGCCTTCCTCCTGCAGTCTGCGGACTTCCCTTTCCTTATCCTGCGGAAGTACCTGTGCGATCACGCGGCTGATGCCAAGCTGCTTTTGAATGGCTCTTGCCGTCTTCTCATGATCACCTGTCAGCATGACCACGTCAAGTCCCATCTGCTCCATCTCGCGGATTGCTTCTGCACTGGTCTTCTTCACCGGATCTGCCACTGCAATCATACCGAGAAGCTTCTGATCCGCTGCAATGTACAGCACTGTCCTGCCTTCCTCTGATAATTTTCCTGCTTCTGCATCCATTCCGTCAAGTGTAACTTTCTGTGCATCCATCATTTTCTGATTTCCTGCCAGTACCTTTCTTCCGGATACCATTCCTAAGACGCCCTGCCCTGCTTCTGCGGCAAATTCTGTTGCCTGAGAAACTTCAACTCCTGCTTCCTCTGCATATCTTACAATAGCCTCTGCTAACGGATGCTCACTTGCTTTTTCCAGCGATGCTGCCAGTCCTAAAAGCTCTGCTTCGGTCACACCCGGAGCCGTTCTCACTGCTGCCACCGCCGGATGACCTTCGGTAATGGTTCCTGTCTTATCCAGCACCACGGTATCTACCAGATGCGCAGTCTCCAGACTTTCACCTGACTTGATGAGGATTCCCTGCTCTGCTCCCCGACCGGTTCCAACCATAATGGCTGTCGGGGTTGCCAGACCCAGTGCACACGGACAGGAGATTACAAGCACTGCAATACCAGATGCCAGTGCAAAACTGAAGGTTGCTCCTGACAGCAGCCAGACTATGATTGTAATCACTGCAATGGTAATAACTACCGGAACGAAAATACCGCTGACCTTATCTGCCAGTTTGGCAATGGGCGCTTTACTTCCACCAGCTTCCTCCACCAATCGAATGATCTGCGACAATGTGGTATCCTCACCGATCCGGTCTGCTTTCATCTGAAAATAACCGGCCCGGTTAACGGTTGCGCCGGTTACCCGATCTCCGACCTTCTTTTCTACCGGAATGCTCTCACCAGTGATCGCTGACTCATCCACTGTTCCGGTTCCCTCCAGGATCACCCCATCCACAGGGATCCCTTGTCCTGGTTTTACGATAACCGTCTCGCCTACCTGTACCTGATCCGCAGGAATCTCTGTCTCCCGACCATTTCGTACCACCAGTGCCGTCTTCGGAGCCAGATCCACCAGCTTGGTGATAGCATCAGAAGTCCGGTTCTTGGAGCGGGATTCCATATATTTTCCAATGGTGACCAATGTCAGGATCATGGCTGCAGATTCAAAATAAAGATTCATGGCTGCCATATGTGCCATATCCGTCTCGCCGCGCCCCATGGCATATCCCATCACATACAGGCGGCTGACACTGTAGACAAATGCTGCCGTAGAACCCATAGCCACCAGAGTGTCCATATTCGGTGCTCCGTGGAACAGCGACTTAAATCCGTTCTCATAGTATTTTCGGTTCAGATACATGATCGGAAGTGTCAGGAACAGCTGAGTCAGTGCAAATATCATCATATTCTCATGTCCAAGCAGAATGCCCGGCAATGGCCATCCCAGCATATGTCCCATGGAAATGTACATGAGTACAATCAAAAATACAATAGACCAGCCCAGACGATGCTTCATCTTTTTGGCTTCTTCTGCTGTCCGCTTCTGCAGATCATTCTCTGCTTTTTTCGCCGGCTCATGGGCATCCTTGACAGATGCACCATATCCTGCATCCTCCACTGCATGAATGATCGCTGCCGCATCGGTGGCTTCATCTTCATATTCCACCACCATGGAATTCTGCAGCAGATTGACCTGCACCTGATCCACGCCCGGAACCCGGCTCACAGCCTTCTCCACATGGGCACTGCATGCACTGCAGCTCATGCCGGTCACATCAAACTTTTGCTTCATTTTATCTATATCTCCTCTCTCAGGTCTTATTGATATTTGTTATCGCAACACCCCTCCTGGGTGTCCTGTTAGACTTGTTATAACATGAAGCAAATCATATGTCAAGGATGTAATCTTACTTATTTCTTCTCTGTTCTCCAGAATGTCTTTATATATTTGATAGCTTCGTCTTCTTGCATGTGGAATCGCATGATAATCTGTGACTGTGCATCCGCTTCAGTTGTCCCAAAATCCTGACAAAGTTCAATCATATTACGGATTCCATCGCTTCTACCTTCCTGAATACCAGCAATCTTGCCCTTTTCTATTGCCCGATCTAATACATCGCACATTGTTTTAACTCCTCCTTCTTCTTTTAATTCTTCATTATATATTTCTTCAAATCTGTTATCATCTGTCATAACACTAAACAGTTGCAGGACTTCTTTCACATGACAAAGTTTCTGATTGCTTGGTGTGTAATCAACCTGCTTTCGCTTTTGTGAAAAGAATTCTGCAACAACCCGGAAATCACTTTTGAATTGTTGGATCTGTTCATCCGGCAAATATGCAATCTGGTACAGATTGATCTTATAATCATTTACATAGTTATCCAGACCGTCAGGAATCTTCAACCGTTCTTTTAGAGAAATGGGACCATTCCATAGATATTCATAGCCAAAATACAGCACCATGGTGATCACTGGATATCGATCCTGTTTGTCCGGCTCTTTCCCCTGTTTCTTCAACAATTGCGCACGATACTCCATCCCGTCATAGGCAATAACACGCAACGGCATATCTGAATCAGAGCTCGTCTGATTTTCAAATCCTATACATGCCAACCGTAGATTGCCTGATCTCCATCTCTTTGCCACATCCCGATCAATTTCATGAAGCTTCCCATCTGTTTTATATGCACTTCCTGTAATCTGATCCTCCAGATCATTTTCCCGTATAATCTCTTGTCCTCCGAACAACAATACATTTACAATATCCGAAAATACATCATTGTAAGCCAACAGAATCTTCTCTGCAATATCTTTTTCCCCCATTTAAGCCCCATCCTTTGTATATTTTATAATATAAACGAACACTTGTCACTACTTTTTGCCCTTCAAAATACAACCATTCGCCTATTTTATTTCATTGGAATCTTTCTCTCGAATTGAGATAGATCTTATGATTTATTGATCGTGGTCTTTAAAATACCACGTATTGCGTGAAAATGCAAGTAAATTTTTTGAATGAAAGCCTGGGACAATAGCATATCACGAACTACAAACAGCTCCGAAGGATAGCAATAAACTGCGCTGCTATGACTTGGAGCGAACAGAGTGAGCTTTCGTGTATCGGCTGGTGCGTACACTAAAAGTGTACGTATCCAGACGATACACGAAACTTACTTTGTCCGATACACGTCATACGAGCTTTTATGCTATCCTTCGAAGCTGTTTATAATTCTAAAGTATTCTATTATATCTGGCGTGCCACACTCTTGCCCCAGTTCATATCAGACAGAATATGCGCCTTCAATTCATCCAGTGACTGAAACTTCTGCTCAGGTCTGCGAAATTCAATGAATTCTACCATGAGATCCTGTCCATACAGATCTCCATCAAAATCAAAGAGATAGGTCTCCACTCCTCTGCGGGTCTCGCCGCCGACCGTAGGCTTATACCCCACATTGGTGATACCGTAATACTCATCCTCTTTCACAAATGTGCGGGTCAGATACACACCATCTTTTGGCAGCAGTTTTTCCTGCGGTGGAAGCAGATTGGTCGTCGGCATTCCAATGGTACGACCGATCTGTCTGCCGTGGAGCACAATACCGCTCACATAATACCGGTATCCAAGCAGCTCATTGGCAAGCTTCACATTACCGTCATGAAGGGCTTCCCGGATATAGGTACTGCTGATATCTCTGCCGTGGCTTTGTTCCTTCTCTACCACTTCCACGGTGTATCCATATTTGGGTGCCAGCTTCTGAAGCATTGCATGATCTCCTCGCCGCTGATATCCAAAATGAAAATCTGTTCCCACAGCTGCAAACTTCATTTTCAGCTGTCCCACCAAAACATCTTCAATAAAACGTTCCGGCTCCATGTGGGCAATCTCCGGCACAAAGGGGCACTCCAGCAGATTGTCAACACCTGCTTTGGCAAGCATCTCCCGACGTTCTTCATTGGTCAGAATATTCTGTGCAGACAAACCTGACAGCATACGGGTCGGATTGCTGGCAAAGGTAAAGATCGTTGCCTCCAGACCATTCTTTTTCTGCTCCAGGATGTGCTGTAGCAGCTTCTGATGCCCTCTGTGGACTCCATCAAATTTTCCAAGGCTGACTGCCGAAGGTGCCATCACTCCAAAGCTGGTCTTTCCTGTAATATAATTCATGGTAATTCTCTTCGTTTCCTTCTATCTACTCATAGCCATCCATCCCATATGCGGCATGTACATGGCTCTGAATTATTATTTCTCATAAAACATTTTTAAAAGTCTGAAATGCTGTCTGTCCCGTTCTTTCTCATACTGATAAAGTCCTACAAATGCACCATCTGCATCATAGACTCTGATTTTCTGACCGGCTGCAGGCTTTGATTCCGATACCCCCAGGGGGAGTGCATTTCCATTATGAGCTGCCTTTGACAGTTCTTCATTCAGATGGACTGCAGGCTCTTCATCAAACATCCGGTCGATGGGAATGATGATCTCCTCCAGGCGTTCTTCGTCCCGGATGGTCTCGATCTGTGATAAAGTCAGACTGTCTTCGACACAGAACCGCTCTACCCTGGTACGGAGAAGCTTGTCCATGCAGCCATGGCAGCCCAGCTTTTCGCCAATATCATGGCACAGAGTTCTGATATAAGTTCCGCTGGAGCAATGTACCCGCATCTTCACTCTGGGCAGATCCATCTCAAGGATCGTGATCTCATGGATCACCACCGGGCGGGCTTTCCGCTCCACTTCTTTCCCAGCTCTCGCCAGATCACAGAGCTTCTGTCCATTGACTTTCAGCGCGGAATACATGGGCGGTATCTGCTCATAAGGTCCCTCAAAGGAAAGGACCGCTTCCCGCACTTCCTCTTCTGATGCAGTGACCGTTGCAGATTCCAGCACAGTTCCTGTGGTATCCTGAGTATCTGTAGACTGTCCCAGAAGCATCACTGCCTCATAAACTTTATCATGTCCGGCCAGCAGGTCACACAGCTTCGTTGCTTTTCCCAGACATACAGGAAGAACTCCCTCCGCTTCCGGATCGAGAGTTCCTGTGTGTCCGATCTTTTTCTGTTTTAAAATACCACGCAGCTTCGCCACTACATCATGTGACGTATAGCCGCACTCTTTATATACATTGATGATACCGTTCACTATTCCTCCTGATGCAGCATCTGGCGCTCAATATGCAGTGTCAGATTGTTGATGATGTCATGGAAGGTTCCTTTCATGGTCACTCCGGCTGCACGCACATGTCCGCCGCCGCCAAAATAGGAAGCGACTTTGCTCACATCTACCTGTTCCTTAGAACGAAGAGAAACCTTGAATTCCATATTTCCCACTTCATACAGGAAAATAGCAACTTCCACACCCTCTGTCAGCTTCAGCTGGCTGACGATTCCATCCAGATCTGTGGTTGTAACGCCGAAGAAATCCATTTCCCGCTTTCTCATGACACTGATAATGATCTTTCCATCCATGAGCCGCATGCTCTCCAGCAGTGCTTTTCCCATAACCTGATTCTGACGGTAGGTCTTTTTGTAGTATGTCTCTTCCAGAATATATGTATGCGGAACACCCTTTTCCATCAGCATGGCTGCCACCCGCATGGTATCCGGAGAGGTACAGCTGTACTGAAAGACGCCTGTATCATGGGCAATTCCCATATACAGTGCACAGGCTGCCTGTTTGTTGATCTTTTCCGGATCCATCAGGCTACACAATACTTCACATGCGGAACTTGCATCTGGCAGAATCACATTTTCATCGGCAAATCCATGATTGCTCACATGATGATCCACGCAGAAAGTACGCTTTGCCTTCTGAAAATACGGCAATGCATCACCCAGACGATCCAGAGCTGCACAATCCACACTGATAAACAGATCATAAGTCCGATCCTGTCCGTCCGGCTGCTTCAATTCTTCATATCCTTCTATGATGGAAAACTTGTTATCTGGCTGTTCCAGCCAGATATCTGCTTTGATCTGCGGATAATTATCTCTCAGATACTGCCAGAGACCAATACATGATCCAACGCTGTCACCATCCGGATGAATATGTCCGGCAATGGCAACATTGGAGACATCCTGCAATTCTTTCTCAAGCTGCGTCATACTTCCTCATCCTCTTCTTCATCATCACTGATATCTTTGGTAACTTCGTCAATAAGTTTCGACATATTTACACCATATGCAATGGACTGATCCAAAATAAATGTGATCTGCGGCGTATTTCTCAGGTTCAGCTCATGAGCAAGCTGTCTGCGGATATATCCTTCCGCACTCTTCAGCCCTTTCATGGTGCTCTGCTGGGAGGCTTCGTCTCCCAGCACGCTGATATATGCTTTACAGGTCTTTAAGTCGGGCGCAACTTCCACTGTGACTACAGAAGTCATAGGATTGATGCGCGGGTCTTTGATTTCCTTACGGATGATCTCAGACAGAACTTTCTGGACTTCACCGTTGATACGGGTATTTTTAATACTGTTTTTTCTCATATTCTATCTTGGCACCTCTACCATGATGTAGGCTTCTACCATATCAAGCTCCTGGATCTCGTTGAACTTGTCAAATACAAGACCACATTCAAATCCGGCTTTTACTTCCTTCACATCGTCCTTGAAACGCTTCAGGGAAGCCAGCTCGCCCTCGTAGATCTGTTTTCCTTCACGAGAAATACGAACCTTGCATCCACGCTGGAACATACCGTCAAGCACATAAGAACCTGCGATATTTCCTACGCCGGAAGCCTTGAAGATCTGACGGATCTCTGCATGACCGATAACTTTCTCCTCAAATACCGGATCCAGCATACCCTTCATAGCACGCTCTACATCTTCAATTGCACTATAAATGACACGGTACAGACGAACATCTACTTTTTCTCTGTCCGCAGTTTCTTTTGCTGTTGCATCCATTTTTACGTTAAATCCGATGATGATTGCTGAAGATGCACTTGCCAGAGTCACATCAGACTCATTGATGGCACCAACACCACCGTGGATACATTTTACAACGACTTCTTCATTGGAGAGCTTAAGCAGGGACTGCTTTACAGCCTCTACAGAACCAGCCACATCGGCTTTGATGATCAGGTTCAGTTCTTTTAAGTTTCCAGACTGGATCTGGGAATACAGATCGTCCAGAGACATACGAAGCTTGGTATCCTCCAGCATCTTCTCACGGCTCTCTTTGATAAAGGTCTCGGCGAATGTCTTAGCCTCTTTGTCACTTTCCGGAGAAATGAAGATCTCACCTGCCATAGGCACATCGTTAAGACCAAGGATCTCAACCGGAGTGGACGGACCTGCCTCTTTCACACGACGTCCCTTATCATCCATCATCGCACGGACTTTACCATAAGAAGATCCTGCTGCGATGAAATCTCCGACATGCAGCGTACCTTTCTGTACCAGAACGGTTGCAACCGGTCCTTTTCCTTTATCAAGCTCTGCCTCGATGACCAGACCTCTTGCCTGACGCTTCGGATTTGCCTTCAGCTCCAGAACATCTGCGGTCAGCAGAACCATTTCCAGAAGATCTTCAATACCCTCTCTGGATTTTGCAGATACCGGTACACAGATGGTGTTTCCGCCCCAGTCCTCTGCGATCAGGCCATACTCAGTCAGTTCCTGTTTTACACGTTCAATATTTGCACCTGGCTTATCGATCTTGTTGATCGCAACAATCACCTCTACACCGGCCGCTTTCGCATGATTGATTGCTTCGACAGTCTGCGGTTTCACACCGTCGTCTGCTGCAACTACAAGGATTGCAATATCGGTAGAATTAGCACCTCTCATACGCATAGCTGTGAATGCTTCATGTCCCGGAGTATCCAGGAATGTGATCTTTCTGCCAGATACCGTTACCATATATGCACCAATGTGCTGGGTAATACCGCCAGCCTCACGGTCTGTTACATTTGTATGGCGGATCGCATCCAGAAGAGAGGTCTTACCATGGTCTACATGACCCATAACACATACGACCGGTGCTCTCTGTACCAGAGTGTCTTCCGGATCTTCCGTATCCTCCAGAAGCTTTCCGATTACATCCTCTTTTACTTCCGGTTCCGGATCAAAATTATATTCCAGTGCGATCTCTCCTGCTGCCTCGAAGTCCAGCTCAGAGTTCACAGTCAGCATCTTTCCTTCCAGGAACAGCTTCTTGATGATCGCAGACGGCTGGATCTTCATGCGGTCTGCCAGATCAGAGATGCTGATCATCTCCGGAAGCTGCAGTTTCTTCGGCTCGGAAGAATCCTTCTTCACTACCGGCTGCGGTTCCGGTTTGATGAACCGTCCCGGTTTGTTCTTCAGCTTGCTGATATCCTCATCTTTGTACTGCTTTTCCTGCTTCTGATGATTACGGTTATCATATCTTCTGTTTTCCGGTTTGGTCTCCACCGGTGTATCGAAGGAACGGTTCATCTGACGGCCTGCACCACCTCTTGCGCCCTGTCCTCCACGGCTGTCACGTCCACCATTCTGCGGACGATCTCCACCGCGTCCCTGTCCATCACGGTTGTATCCCGGTCTGTCTCCGCGTCCCTGTCCATCACGGTTACCCTGCGGACGGTCGCCATAGCTTCTGCGCTCACCATTTGCAGGACGATCAGCTGCCGGTCTTGCCGGTCTTGCTGCAGGTGCTGCTGTGCCTTCGCGTTTCGGTGCTGCTGTTGATGCTACAGGTGCTGCCGCTGTCCCTGCAGACGCTGTTGTTCCAGCTGGTGCTGCTGCCGGCTTTGCCGCTGCCGGTCTTGCCACAGGTTTTGCTGCGCTTTTCTGAGTCTGCGGACGACGCTCCGGACTCTTCTTGTCTCTGCTGTTCTCCGGATTGTGTACCACTACGAATTTTTTCTTCTTTGCCGGAGCTGCTCCTTCTTTTTTAGCTTCCTGCTGCCCGGAACCTACTGCTCCGCGCACCAGTTCTGCCTGATTATCTTCAAGTGTTGCCATATGTGTTGTCACCTCAATATTCTTCTCTGCCAGTACGGCCATGATTTCTTTGCTTGTTTTGTTCAGTTCCTTTGCGAGTTCATAAACTCTGATATGCTTGTTTGGCATGATTTTCAATGCCCCCATTCCCTGTATTTACTCTAATACCCGGATCGCCGCAGCGGCCAGTCCTTCGTCTTCCACTGCTACAGACATTCGGAATTCCTTCCCACATGCTGATCCCAGTTCTGCGCTGCTGCACGCTACATACAGCGGTACTTTGTAATACTCGCAGAGACTGCGGATCTTCTTCTTTGTATTTTCAGAGGCTTCCTCTGATACCACAACCAGCTTCGCTTTGCCCTTGCGGACAGAATTCTCCACAGAAAATTCACCGCTGACACTTTTGCGTGCTCTGGTCGCCAGCCCGATATAAGAGAGAACTTTAGCTTTCTGCAATTGCTTCCATCTCCTTTTCCAGGGCTTCGTATACTTCTGCCGGGATCTGTGCCTTCAGGGATCTCTCCAATCCTCTGGATTTTACTGCTTTCTGGAAGCATTCCCTGCTTCTGCACAGATATGCGCCGCGACCGTTTTTCCGGCCAGTGGCGTCCAGCACGATTTCATTCTCTGTTGTGCGTAAGATGCGTACCATATCTTTCTTGTTCTTCATCTCACCACAGCCGGTGCACTGACGCATCGGTACTTTTTTCACTGTTCCCAAACTGTCCGCTCCTATTCCTCTGCGTTCTCGTCTTCTACAGTACCTTCCGCATACTCATTTTCATCATATGCTTCCTCTTCATCCTCATCTTCATCGTAGAATCCTTCGTAGAATCCCTCGATGGCATTTGCCTGACTCTCGCTCTTGATATCAATCTTGAAGCCAGTCAGACGTGCTGCCAGACGTGCATTCTGTCCCTCTTTACCAATGGCAAGGGAGAGCTGATAATCCGGAACAACAACTTTTGCAGTCTTCTCTTCCACATCTGCCAGAACCACAACAACCTTTGCCGGGCTCAGTGCATTCTCGATCAGAAGTGCCGGGTTCTCATTCCAGTTGATGATATCGATCTTCTCACCACGAAGCTCATTGACGATAGAGTTGACTCTTGCGCCGTTCATACCAACACATGCTCCTACCGGGTCAACATCCGGATCATTGGACCATACTGCGATCTTGGTTCTGGAGCCAGCCTCTCTGGCAATGCTTTTGATCTCTACGATGCCATCTCTTACTTCAGTAACCTCAGATTCGAACAGTCTCTTTACCAGCTCCGGATGCGTACGGGATACCAGGATCTTCGGTCCTTTTGTGGTGTCCTTAACTTCCAGAATATAAACCTTGATACGCTCGGTCGGAGTATATACCTCTCCTTTTACCATTTCGTTCTCATTGAGCATGGCATCTACTTTACCAAGATTTACGCTGACATTTCTTCCAATATAACGCTGTACCACACCGGTAACCACGTCTTTTTCTTTTGCATAATACTGATTGAACAGAACTTTACGCTCTTCCTCACGGATCTTCTGAAGAATCACGTTTCTTGCATTCTGTGTGGTGATACGACCGAATTCTTTGGATTTGATCTCCTCGCGGACGATATCTCCCAGCTCGTACTTCTTATCCAGAAGCTTCGCTTCTGCCAGGCTGATCTGAGTATCCGGATCTTCCACCTGCTCCACAACAGTCTTCTCTGCATATACATGGAAATCACAGGTATCTCTGTTGATCTCTACACGGAAATTCTCTTTTTCTTTTCCGAAATGGCTCTGACATGCAGTGATCAGAGAATTCTCGATGGCATCCAGCATAACATCCTTGCTGATATCTTTCTCTTTTTCCAGAATCTCCAGTGCCGTTTTCAGTTCAGTGTTCATTTTTTGTTCTTTCCTCCTTAAAAATCAAACGCCAGCCGGATCAGCGCGATGTTCGGCCGCTCGATCACCAGTGTGGCTTCATCCTCAAACTCCAATGTTACTGTATCTTTATCCCATGCTTTTAAGATACCGGTGAATTCCTTCTGTCTGTCGATTGCACGGAACAGCCTCACATCTACGGACTCTCCAATACTTCTCTCAAGATCTTTGTCTTTCTTCAGCGGTCTTCCAAGCCCTGGGGAACTTACCTCAAGAATATAGCTTTCCTCAATAAAATCCTGTTCATCCAGAAGATCTGACAGTCGTCTGCTGACGGTCTCGCAGTCATCCACGCCAATTCCACCCGGCTTATCAATGTAAGCTCTTAAGAACCAGTTGCCGGCTTCCTTTACAAATTCCACATCCACCAGTTCAAACTGATGCTCTTCCATGATCGGAAGCAGGAGCTGCTCTGTCTTCTGTTCATATGTCTCTCTCTTAGTCAATCTTATCCTCCTTCTGAAAATCTCCTATACAACTAAGAAGGAGTGGACTTTTGTCCACCCCTTTCTTCAGTCTACGTATCATGTTATTCTCAGTATAACACAACATCCACTAAAATCAAGCCTTTTCGCAAAAAAAGTTACTATTCACAGCGAAACTGGAGCCTCTTAACAGAGGCGACGAGTGCGCATGTGGGTGGAGTTCTGTAAATATTCTTTAAATCCTTGCTTACAGTCTTGCCACTCCGGTCTTTCTTGCGGCATCTGCAACGGCAGCAGCCACTGCCTTGCCCACTCTCGGATCAAATGCTTTCGGAATGATGTAATCTTCGCTGAGTTCTTCATCTGTGATCAGCTCTGCCAATGCGCGGGAAGCTGCCAGCTTCATCTCATCATTGATATCTTTGGCACGTACATCGAAAGCCCCACGGAAGATACCCGGGAAAGCCAGCACATTGTTGATCTGGTTCGGAAAATCGCTGCGGCCGGTGGCAACCACTCTTGCACCACCTGCTTTTGCATCATCCGGGAAGATCTCCGGTGTGGGATTCGCACATGCGAACAGGATTGCATCCTGATTCATGGTCTTCACCATCTCAGTTGTTACCACACCCGGTGCGCTGACTCCGATAAATACATCTGCACCAACCAGCATATCTGCCAGGCTTCCACTCTTTTTCTCCAGATTGGTCATTTTTGCCATCTCTTCCTTTATCGGATTCATACCTTCCGTACGTCCCTCATAGATGGCACCTTTCCGGTCACACAGTGTGATATGTTTCACTCCCGCAGTCAAAAGCAGTCTGGTAATAGAGATTGCTGCCGCACCTGCCCCATTGACAACCACTTTTACTTCCTCTTTCTTCTTGCCAACCAGTCGAAGGGCATTGGTCAGTCCCGCCAGTGTGATAATGGCAGTTCCATGCTGATCATCGTGGAAGATCGGAATATCGCATTTTTCTTTCAGCTTTCTCTCGATCTCAAAGCAGCGGGGTGCAGAAATATCTTCCAGGTTCACACCTGCAAAGCTGCCGGAGATCAAATAAATGGTATTGACGATCTCATCCACATCATGACTCTTGATGCACAGCGGAAATGCGTCCACATCGCCAAATGCCTTGAACAGTACACACTTTCCTTCCATAACCGGCATTCCGGCTTCCGGACCAATATCCCCAAGCCCTAAAACTGCCGTTCCATCCGTAACCACAAGACACATGTTATGACGTCTTGTAAGCTCATAGCTTTTATCAATATCCTTCTGTATTTCCAGACAAGGCTGTGCAACTCCTGGTGTATATGCCAGTGACAGATCGTCCTTTGTTTCTACCGGAACGGTTGTTACAACCTCTATTTTACCTTTCCACTCTCCATGTAAACGGAGAGACTCTTTTGCATAATCCATCTTCCTGTTCCTCTCTGTTTTCTCTCAATATCATGGTTCTACGATTACTCCCACACCGTCCGGCACCACAGATACTGTGGACATTTTTCCTAAAACCTGTGTTGCCTTTGCAAGAGCCGTATTCACATCCGGTGCCCAATCCATGTGCATATCTTCAATCATGGTACGATTTTTCTCTTCTGTTACTACAATGCATCCGGCTTTACACAGAACCCTCGCCAGAACCTGTGCTTCCCACTGATCCATATGTGTGTTTTCAGGCGGAATACTGCAGATATCCGCTGCTACTTCTTCTGCACATTTACGGTCTGCAAACCAATGATAAAAATCTTCACCGCCATGTCCATCACATAATTGTGCACACATAATGATAATGCCGCCTTTGCGTACAGTTGCTTCTGCAGCTGTCATTCCCTTAACAGCCTGATACATATTCTGATCCAGGGGATATCCCCCATTAGATGTTATTGCAATATCCGCTTTTGCAGCCTTTACTCCTGTCCATTTACGGCAAAGCTGACAACCCGCCTCGTGTGCTGATTCAAGATTTCCCGCAAAAGCAGCTTTTACACACTTCTTTTCATCAATCAATACATTCAGAATAAATGATAGTTTTGCAGCTTTTGCAGCAAACAGCATATCACGGTGTATAGGGTTATCTTGAAGGTTTCCCTGTCTTGCTTTTTCATCTCCGACAAAACGTGCATTATGGTTATACAGCACAGTCCTTTTTGCAGCGATCCCCGGAAGGATGCTTTTGCGTCCTCCCGAAAATCCGGCAAAAAAATTTGGCTCCACAAATCCTTCTGCAACAACCAGATCTGCTTCTTTCACAAGACAGTTCAACCATAACTCACCACCGGAGGGCAAAATTCCAAAATAAGCCATGTCTTCTTCTTTTTCCGCCTTGTGAACCACAATCTTTTCCTGTTCTACAATACTGTCTCCAAGTTTTTCTCTTAATTCATCATCTGTAGTAGGCCGGTGCATCCCGGTTGCGATCAGGATCGTAATTCCGGCATCCGGATTATTCCTGCGTATCTCCTCCAGTAAAAGGGGCATTGTGATACGGCTTGGCACCGGACGGGTATGGTCACTTGTGATAATGACAATCTGCTTTTTCCCTCTGGAAAGTTCACACAAACGCGGGGAGTCAACCGGATTTTCAAGAGCATTCCTGACAAGTCCGCTCTGATCCTGTCCGGTTATTTCTGATGCTGCCGGCTGAAGTACAGCCAAAAGTCTGTCATCAGAAACATTCAGTATCTGCTCACTCTTTCCATAAGGTATCCTGATCTGTGCCATTAATAATTACCTGTAAACATGGTCTTTGGTTCCGGAGGCATATAATCCCCAAAATAAGAAGCAAAATCCATGTTCAAATATTTGCAGAGTTCCAGTACTTCCCTCATAGTATTATCATTTACCTGAATACCGTTGGCCCTGCGGTCAGCCATAGCTTCGATTTCTTTCTCGCCATGGGTGTAGATACGTTCCCGGCCTTCTGCTTTCGGACTTTGCCTTAACTCCTCCAGGTATTTCGAAAAATGTTTCCGAATCTCCTTCGGGTCACCGAAAAACGCCGGATTAATTGCCATAAATCCATGACAGATTCCAGTTCCTCCTTCTATCTCAGGAGTACAGCAATAATTTGAGGTCACACCCATAGACAAAATGGAGCTGAAAATCTCACAGAGCATTCCATATCCATATCCCTTATGGCTTCCTGTCACTTCGGAATTGCCGCCTAACGGCATGATTCCTCCGCCTTTTTTGGCCACTATATTACTCAGGACATCAGGAGCATTATTGCTTCCTTTTCCATCCTTATCAAGAGCCCATCCATCCGGAAGAGGTTTATCCATTTTATTATACATTTCCAGTTTTCCTCTCGTCACTACTGTTGTAGAACAATCAAAGAAAAACGGATACGGATCCGCGGGCATAGAGCAGGCAATCGGGTTAGATCCAAGCATAGCTTTTTTTCCAAATGTAGGTACCATAATTGCCTCAGAGTTTGTACAGGAAAAGCCTATGAGACCTTCATCACATGCCATCTTTGCATAATATCCTGCAATTCCGTAATGGTTTGAATTACGAACGCTGACAATTCCCACACCGGATTTTTTTGCCTTTTCAATGGCAAGTTCCATAGCAAAATGGCCATTGAGCTGTCCCATTCCGTTATGACCGTCAATTACAGCACTGACAGGTGTTTCAAATACCACCTCACATTTTGCATCCGGATGAATCGTCCCCTTCTCGATTCCTTTATGATAACGTACCATTCTCTGCATACCATGACTTTCAATTCCGTACAGATCCGAAAGGAGCAGGACATCTGTTATAATGCGGCTTTCTTCTTTTGTAAAACCAAACTTTTCAAATGCCTCCAGACACAGACTGTCCAGAGTCTCATAACTCCATTTTACATATCCCATCGTTCAAAATACCTCCCACAGCTTACTTCTGCTCCAGAATCCATTCATGTTCCGGATCATTACTGCGGTTGAAGCCCTGATACTCACCAGCCATCAGCCACAGAAAATAAGTCTCGTAACCCGGAATGGAAACCGTGGTATGATAACCTTTCGGAAATTCTACCAATTCATCCTGTTTCACACGGTATGCTTCGTCAATCTCCCCATCAGATGTATAGAGACACTGTACTGCAAATCCCTGAGACGGATTAAACAGGAAATAGTAAATTTCCTCGGCAATACATTCTTTCGGCATATTATCTTCATCATGTTTATGAGGCGGAAAACCTGCCCAGTTTCCAGGAGTCACATAAGCTTCTCCTATAGTCAGAACTTTTGCATTGCTGTTCTGATCGATAATAAAGCTCGTCTCTCTCTGATAAGGCTGTTCTCCAAGTACTTTCAATACAACATGGTCTTCTTTTAACAGCTGGGGTTCTGTCTTTTCTTCCACAGGTGTTCCACATACTGCGATCTTGATGTGGTCACATGCTTCAATGGTCAGTTTCTGATCTCTTGGCATATAAAAACTCTCTGCTTTTCTATTCTCAAAAACTGTAGTACGGTTTCCTACACGCTCCCATTTCACATCCCCGAAAATAACATTACAGTGGCCTTCCAGCATAATAAATGCGACCTCTCTATCCTCTGTCTCAAAATCAAGCTTCTCTCCGCCATCCAATTCAATGATACCGAACTCCAGCATTTTCAATGAACATTTTCCAATCTCACTGATTTTTGTATATCCTTTTTTTGGCTGATAACTTTTTTTGTAATTCATAAAAACCCTCCATTCTCTCCCTGCCAAAACAAATATTCGCTGCAGGGAATTTACAATGTATCGTAACTCTGTTTGGTATCTCCACAGTTACAATTTATCAATAAGCAAAGACAATGTTTCTTTCCAGTCTCCTACGATTCCATAATCTGCATAATCAAAAATCGGAGCCCTGGGATCCGAATTAACAGCGATTATTTTTTCTGAACCCGACATTCCGGCCAGATGCTGGATTGCACCACTGATTCCCACTGCAACATAAATCCGGGGATGAACAATAATTCCGGTCTGACCGATCTGACAGGCATAAGGCGCAAACCCAGCATCCACTGCCATTCTGGAGGCCCCCAGAGCTGCTCCGGCTTTTTTAGCTGCCTCTTCCAGAAACTTAAATCCCTCTTTAGAACCTATTCCCATTCCCCCGGCAAAGATCATATCTGCCTGATTTAACGGACAGGTTTCCTCAAAGGACCGGAACTCAATCTGTTGTACAGATACACTGCCTGATATTTCATACTCTCTGACAGTACCAACAGGCCGTACATATTGTTTTTCACGAAAAATCCCGGGGCGGACAGTAGCCATCTGAATGCCATATACCGTCTGGATCTGTGCGACCAGATTATTTCCGAATGCAGGGCGTATTTGAAGAAGCTTCCCATCTTCCTGCATGGCCAGATCCGTACAATCAGCTGTCAGCCCTGCATCCAGCATACCTGCGAGAATCGGCATTACTGCACGCATCCGGATATTGGCAGGCGACAAAATCATTTCCGGATTCCAGTCATTCTTTACCCTGTCCCGAAGCCAGGATGCAAACAGGTAGTCATCCGATAAAATTCCTTTATATATGATAATATCTGCTCTGTCCGCACCATATTTAAAAGCCATTCTGGCTTTTTCTGCCGAATCTGTCAGAAAATGTACATTTCTTTTATCTGGAAGTGCCAGTTCTGCAGCTTTTGAAAGAAGCCCCAAGTCCGGCTCTCCCGGACATAGTACTAATATTTCTTTTTTCATCAACTGTTCTCCCTGATCATTGCAAGCATTCTTTCCACACCGACCGTCACATCCGTCTCTTTGGGGCCTTTACGAAATCCTGTCTGCAAATGTTCTGCCTTTATCACCTTTGTACGGGAACCACTTAATCCACATTCTGATCTTGACAGACCAAGTTCTTCCATAGAAAATACTTTAACCTCTTTTGAAGCAGCATCTCTTCTTCCTTTCAGTCCTGCCAGCCGAAGCGGGTATGCATATTCACAAAGAGAAATAACTGCAGGCAGTTTTACTTCCAGCAGAGAAATCCCATTTTCAAGCAGACGGAGACATTTACAATGATCTCCGTCTGAAAGTATCTCTTCTATATTTGTAACACAGGGAATTCTCAATTCTGCTGCCAGTTCCCCCGGAACCTGCCCGGTTTCTCCATCAATTGCCCTTCGTCCACATAAAATCAGATCAAATTCCCCCATTTTTTCCACCGCAGCGG
>OGKG01000330.1_pt1 | contig 61125 bp, 52 predicted proteins | sample 1572201 | NCBI WGS metagenome assembly OGKG01 (sample SAMEA2582146, study PRJEB24529) | metagenome | biome: Human gut stool | place: China | collected 2011 | reverse complement strand
CTCCTTCTTATTTTGCTGCAAGTTGTGGGGGTGCACCTATTTCTATTATCAAACACTACATTGAATCGGTCCTCAGCGCTGAGCAAACTGCCTTTTAAAACAGCCATGCAGCTAGCCTCCTTTTTTAATCGTATAGATGCCTTTAAAGAAAAGCAGCGCTCCGGCTAAGTTTCTATTGTTTCATGTATCCACAGAAGATCGCAGAATCAATGTGTGGCTCAACTCCCGCGACTCAAAACTCCATAAGAAAAGCAGAACCGGTTTTTCCGAATTCCGCTTCGTTGGTTTAACTTTGGTTAAGGCGCCTGGTTAAATAAATCCTTATTGACCGCCGTAGCGACATTACTATCCGACCAAACATTAAGGGTGGTTTCAATCATATCCACAACTGCATAGAACGGAAGAATTACGCCCATCAGAAGAATTGGAACGTTCATGCTGGCAAGTAAGCTTGCTGAGAGGAAGAAACAGCCCATTGGAACCCCGGCGTTTCCGATAGCGGCAATGGTTGCGATGAATACCCAGATAACCAATGTCATCGGAGTAATTTCAATACCCGCATTCTGCATGAGGTAAACCACCGTAATCAGAATGAAAGCGGCGCACCCATTCATGTTGATTGTGGTGCAGATCGGCAGAACAAAGCGGGATACTTCCGGATGAATGCGGAGATTGTTTTCTGCGCTCGCCATCGTGACAGGCAGCGTACCGGCAGAAGATTTAGAGAAAAATGCCACAGCCAGGGCCGGGAACATTCCTTTAGCGACCTTGAGAGGATTGATACCCTTAACCAACAGGAAGGCCGGAAGTACGATAAACATCTGAATTAAGTTAGCAGCGACCACTACGATGAAGTAAGTTGCCAGCCCTCCTAATTGGATGCCGCTGGAAAGCTCTTGGGCCAGAGAAGCCACGAAACCAAAAATACCTAACGGCAGAATGACGATAAGCCATTTGACCATGATGAAGAGCACTTGCTGGCACGCTACGACGAAGTTGTAGATAACTTCTTTCGGCTTAGAGTTCTGAGGGAGTTTGGAAATAGCAATACCGACTGCCAGGGAAATCAACAAAACGGAAAGAACGTTTGCTGTCTGGAACGGTGTCAGGAAATTATCCGGAATGACCGATTGAACATATTCCAAATAAGAGTGCTTAGCAATTCCGGCTACTGCAGGCGCAGTCTCGGCCGGCATGGCAACGTTGGCCGGAGAAAAGAGCACATAGAGAATCGCAGCCAAACCAGCAGCCAGCAAGGTTGTCAGCAATGTATAGAAAATGGTGTGTTTAAAAATTCTTCCGGAATCCTGAGACTCTGATAAAGATGCCAGGGTCGATATGATAGAAACGGAAATAATTGGAATACTGATGAACTTAAATAACTTAATGAACACAGTGCTGAGGAAGGCTGCAACACTGTTGGAGACTTCTCCTCCCCAAACACCAACCCAGACGCCCAATGCGATGGCGACAAAGTAGGCCACAATCGTGATAATCCAACCTTTATTGATATCCGGACCCTGCTGCATCGGGCCGGCATTTAGAGCAGCCGACATGGAAAATCCTTTTTCTGAATAAGTTGTAATAAAGTGTTATTAGATTATGGATGACAGAGCACGCCTTCTTTGAATTTTCGGATAGTTTTTTGATCACCTGAGAGCGAGTTTTCACTTGTCTTCTTAGGCTGCCGGCTAATCTATCCTTATTTCTAGTGAGAATCTCAAGTGAAGACGATAGATTTTCCAAGGCTTCTTTGATATCCGGTGTTATCATGCCGGCAGGCTTTTAGAACATTGAGAGGAATTCGAATTGCATTACTACAAACTTCCTATCGTATGCTTCATCGCTGTTTGCTCTTTGGTTCTTCCCTGCTCAGCAAGTGCCGTTTCGGCTCAACAGCTTCTGGAATACCAAAACAGCACTATTCAAATTGAAAACGCAAAACGGCCCTCCGTTTCTATGTCCTATCCGGTTTTCGGTAAGAAAAATATTGATAAAGCCATTAAATTCTTCGTCGACAATCAAGCAAGCGCCTATCTGCAAATGGCAAATGAAAATTTTGAAGAGATGGATGAAGAAAGCAGAAAGCTTGCTCAGTGGGATATGAACGGCTCTTTCACAGTTACTCAACCTTCTAAAGACATTGTGAGCATAGTGTTCACCATTGAGTCTTACTCGGGAGGCGCTCATGGCAACTATTCCGAAGATGTCCTCAATTTTGACTTAAAGACTGACCGAGAACTTCAGTTCCAAGATTTGTTTGAGGAACCTTCCGTGGCATTAAAGCTTCTGTCTCAGTTCTGCGCATCGGCACTTAAAGAAAAAATCGGTGAACAAGCCGACGCAGACATGATTGCCTACGGAACGTACCCTACGCTTGCAAATTTCAGTGAAATCCAATTGGCTCCGGGTAAAGTCATTATTCATTTTCAGCCTTATCAGGTTGCACCGTGGGTAGAGGGAGCTCCGCAGATTGTCGTTCCATTGGAAAAGCTCTCAGAGGCAAAACCGGAAGCACAGGTCTTCTCGCCGAATTAAACCTACCAACCTCTTTCCTCGAAGGACTGCCCCATGAAACCTCATATCAGCAATTCTTTACTGAGTGCGCCGGCGGTCATGTTCATGATGTGCTGCGACATGCGGAATTTTTCGGCAGTGGCCAATGCCCTGGGCATAACGCAGTCAGCAGTTTCTAAGACCATGCAGAAATTCGAAAAAGAGCTTGGATTTGAACTTTTTATCCGCAGTTCTCGGCCTCTGGCGCTAACTCCCGAAGCTCGTCTTCTGCATAAAAACCTTCATGGACTGAAAGGAGAAATGCTTCGCTCGCTGTCCTCCCTGCAGAGCAAAAATTACATCAAACCTATTCTTCGCGTTGGAATCCTCGAAAGCCTTCATTTGCATCTGGGATTTGAGATTATCAAGCACGCGCTTCCGAATCTTTCACAAATCACGATGATTTCTGCAAGTGCGAATGTCCTGATGCAAAGACTCGTTGAACGTAAGCTGGATCTGATTATCACCAACGTAGTGTCCAGTGAAACTCCGCACATCTTCACAAAAAGGATTTTTACCGAACCATCCATCCTCATGCTTCCGAAAAGCTTTGAAAAGGAAAAAGATCAAACTTGGAGTTGGCAGAGGCTTGCCACTTGCGGACTGCCCTTAGTGAGGTATTGGAGCGAAACCGGCGCCGGCGAAATTAATGACACCTTCATGAGAGTTCACGGGCTCACCTTTCCCGATAGAATTTCCGTGGACACGAATGCACTAATGGTTAAATTAATCTCCGAGGGCATCGGCTGGGGATTCTCACGGCCGACCACAATCCTTCAGAACCTTCATATGCTGCCTAATCTAATTGTTAGACCCATGCAGCCTCCGCTGTTTTCTCGGGAAGTATTTCTCATTGGCCGCGAGCAAGAGTTCCTTATTGAATCAGGAATCATCTATGACGTCAGCACGCGGTATGTAGAGCGGCAGCTTATTCCTCAGATTCTTGATTTTGCTCCATGGGTCAAAGACGGTTTTAAGGTGGGATAATTGAGAACCTTTTCTCACTTTTAAGAATTATTCAGAGTTATATTCTAATTTTTCCCCGGGTTTTCCAGAGTTCTTAGGGCAATACTATTCCTACTAGTCATACTTGGCATTCTAATGACTTGGCCAAGAGGTCTTAAAATTTCTTCAAGTTCTAAGAATATGGAACTGACCTCCCCAACTTCCTTCTAAGGAGACTCTTATGCCCATTACCGGATGGATTGCAATTCTGGTACTCATTCTCATGGGTTACCTTCTCATCAAACAATACGAAACTCGTCTAGTCCTTTTTGGAGGCGGCTTCCTCCTCTGCTGCTTAGCCCTGGACCCGATGGCAGGTTTAAATGCTTTCGCAAAAACCATGGTTAATCCAGCCTTAATCGGAGCCATCTGTTCCGCTACCGGTTTTGCCTACTGCGTTACATTTACTGAATGCGACCGCTCTTTAGTTCATTATCTGACCCGTCCTATCAGAAATGTTGGTCTTTTAATGATCCCAATCACATCATTGCTGACGTTCGGCATCAATATCGCCATTCCATCAGCAGCCGGTGTTGGCGCTGTCGTAGGTACGACAATGATTCCCCTGCTCTTAAGAGCCGGATTTAAACCCGCAGCTGCTGCAGCTGCCGTTCTAATGGGAACCACAGGTTCTTTGCTCTCTCCGGGCCTGTCCCACAACGCCTATGTTTCTGATATGGCTCACATGACCATCATGGAGCTCATTTCTTATCACGGCAAGTTCTCCTTGATGATCGGTGTTGTCGGTGCAATCGGCCTTTTCATTGTTTGCTGGCTCCTTGGCGACAACAAGGGCGAAAAAACATCAGTCCAAGCATTAGAACAGCAAGAAGCAACCACCGATTTCAAACCAAGCCCAATTAAAGCCCTCGTTCCATTGATTCCAATCGTCTTAATGCTTGTTTTCACCTTCTGGGTTCCAACCGTTAAGATGGGTGTTGCTCAGGCCATGGTCATTGGTACAATTGTCTGTCTCCTCGTCAGCTTCAAAAAGCCTCAGCAATTCTCTAAAGAATTCTTCAAAGGCATGGGCGACTCTTACGGGGCCATCATGGGCATTATCATTGCGGCAGGTGTGCTCGCTGCAGGTTTAACAGCCTCCGGCCTTATCAAAGGTTTGATCAGCGTAATGGTTCAATCTAATGAAATCGCTCAATGGGGCGGCTCCATCGGTCCGTTTGTTCTTTCCGTCCTGATGGGAAGCGGTGACGCAGGTGCGATGGCCTTCAACTCTGCAGTAACACCTCATGCTGCCGAGTTCGGCATGAATATCCACAGTCTTGGCTCTCTTGCATTCTTGGCAGGCGCAGCTGGCCGTACAGCATCTCCGATCGCCGGTATTACCATTCTGGTAGCAGGATTGGCTAAAGCAAATCCTTTCGATGTAGCTAAACGCACTTTCGTTCCGATGATTGTTGCGGTTGTACTGCTTGCCATCTTTATGCGTTAATAATTAACTAAACCCCTACATCATTATGACTAAACCTCATATTGTCATTATCGGTACCGGAGGGACTATTGTCAGCTCCGGTGCCTCAGGGGCGCAAATGACCGGATACAGTATCCAAGGTTTGGATGTCCGCAGCATTATCTCTGCAGTTCCTGCTTTGGCTGAAATCGCTAACATTGATGCCCTGCCTCTTCTGAACATTGGGTCAAGCAACATCAAGCTCTCAGATTGGCTAAAGCTTACCTGCACTATCAACAAGTTGGCTGAGGATCCCAAGATTCATGGATTTGTTATCACCCACGGCACAGATACCATGGAAGAAACGGCTTTTTTCCTGAATCTGACCCTTAAGACCGAGAAACCAGTTGTTTTGACGGGCTCTATGAGGCCTGCGACGGCGATATCAGCTGACGGCCCGCTCAATCTGCTGAATGCAGTAAGACTTGCCTCGTCAAAACAGGCTTGGAACAAAGGTGTCCTTGTATCTTTAAACGGTCAAATTCACGGAGCAAGAGACGTTTCCAAAACCAACACGGTTTCCGTTGAGACCTTTTGCTCACTCACTTCAGGCCCGCTGGGATACATCATCGGAGAGGATATTGATTTCCTGACTCAATCCGTTAAACCTCATACTTTGAGTTCTAAATTCCATATTTCAGAAAGTTTCAAAGCTGAAGATTTTCCCCGAGTTGAAATCATTCTTTCTCATGCTGATGAAGACGGGCATCAACTCGAACGGTGTTTAGCTTCTAAACCCGATGGAATTATCCTAGAACTAACCGGAAACAGTACTGTCCCGGCAGTTGTCGAGAAAGTGGTGAAAGATTCGGAGCATCAACCTGCTGTTGTGAGAGCCAGCAGAACCGGATCCGGACCGGTCACCAAAGGCAAAGCCGAATGGCAGGAAATGCAAATAATTCCCGGAGGAACCTTGTCTGCTCAAAAATGCAGGATTCTTCTTCAACTTGCACTTCACAGGTTTGGCCGAAATCAGAAACTTCTTGAAAAAATTTTCCAAACTTACTAGGCTTAGGTATTCATCTCAATCACAATGGAGAACAACATAATGTACGACTTACTTCTTAAAAACGCTTGGGTAGTCGATCCTCTCAACTCCGTCAATGGAGTTGCTGACGTTGCTATTCAGGACGGCAAGATCGCGAAAGTCCAAAGAGAAATTCAGGAAGAAGCCAAAGAAGTTATTGACTTCACCGGTAAAACTCTTCAGCCGGGCATCATCGACAGTCACGTTCACCTTGGAACAATGTGGGGCTCTCCATTCGGTCCGAGAATGCTTGCAATGAACGGCGTAACTACCTGCTTGGATATGGCAGGTCCGCTTGATGACATCTTAGACAATGTTCCGGAATACGGAGTAGGCATCAACATGGCAATCCTTCAGTTTGCCTCCCCTCCGTTCACTTTCAAGAACTCCACTCCAAGTCAGCAAGAGATGATTGACCTTATCGACAAATCTCTCGCAGACGGTGCTTTAGGTGTCAAGCTCCTTGGCGGCCATTATCCTTTGGATCCAGAAGTTTCCGCTCTTCTCATCAGAACGGCTCTTGAAAGACGCGCTTATGTTGCCTGGCATGCCGGCACTACGAAGAACGGCTCCAACATTAATGGCATGATTGAAGCCGTTAAGATGGCCGACGGATATCCGATGCATCTGGCTCACATTAATGCGTACTGCCGCGGCGCTATCCATGAAGCAATGGAAGAGACAAAAATTGCTATCGATTTGCTCAAAGCTAATCCGAACATTTTCTGCGAAAGCTATGTTTCTCCGAAGAACGGTACTCGTTTGACTTGCAATCCTGACGGCACTATCCAATCTAAGGTTACAGGCAACTGCTTAAGAGCCTTTGGATTTACAGAAGATGCCGACGGCGTCAGAAAAGCTCTCCTTGCCCGCAAAGCTTTTGCTGTATACGACGCTGGCGGATACTCTGATCTGATGACCGGTGAAGAAGCACTTAAGTTATGGGAAGCTGCCAAGACTAACGTTGGCGGAAGCTTCAATATCAATCCTCCGCTTCCACGCATTGCCTTAGCTCAGGCTAAACGCGATGACGGAGCCTTTGTTGTTGACGCAATTTCTACTGACGGCGGCTGCATTCCACGCAACGTCATTCTTTCTCAAGGCTTGTCCTTAGTTAAGCTCGACATCTTGTCTCTCAGCGAATTCGCTCAGAAGACTTCTTTGAACCCAGCCCGCATGCTTCGTTTAGAAAACAAAGGACATTTGTCTGTCGGAGCTGATGCCGACATTACTGTCTACGATTTGGCAACTCAAACTCCGGTTGCTTCTTTCGTCGACGGCAAGAAGATTCTCTTCAATGGTGAATTGGTTTCTAAAGGCGCAACCGTTATCTGTACTGAACACGGTAAAGACGCTATTGAAGCCCGCGGCATGAAAGCTATCGTTGTTGACCCAGGTAAGCAGATTGAGAGAATCACAGCTCTCTAGTCTTTAGCCGGTAACTGGTTTCGAGTGCGGAAGGATCTTTGGTCTTTCCGCTTTTTCATTTTCTTTTCCTGCGCAAAAAGCGTTCCGAAAACTTCGGCAGTCTGCTCTCAGAGCTGAGTTTTAACGACTGCTGGGCCTAAACACATAGATTTCGGGAACCAAACAAGCGGAAGAAGTTTTATGAGACGAGACCACCTCCAAAGATACTCGGAGGTGGTGAAAATACGATATTGATATTAAGAAACGCTAAACACTGTTTCTAAAGTGCATATGTCGAAATCTTTCCTTCGCACGGGCGTCCATCTGTGATCCAGAGGCGGCGAGCGGTGAGGTCCATAACAATGCCGTAAATTGTGCAGAACCTCTTGTACTTAGAGTCGATTGGATCCTCGTGTGAACAAACCGAGTCTGGGAAATTTTGATGGGAAGATAAAACTCCAAAAATCGTTTTCTCATCAACCGGGAATTCAAGCTCTTTCGCCTTGCGACGCAGAGTGTTTAGACGCATAAATGTTTCGGGCAAGTCCCGCTTAAACGTATCTTGGGCCAAGAAAAGCGGCGACAGATAATGGTTTGTGTGACAGATTGGTTCGCCTTCGCTCATAAGCACATCGAAATTGTCGGGAGTGTATTCGAGACAGAACATGTAGTCCGAAGCCGTGCCAATATCAAAATTACCTGAGCCAGCTCTTTGTGCCAAAGAAACTACTTCAACGGCATCGCTCGCCTTAGTAGTATTAAGAATCATACGATACAGAACGTGAAGAGGCATACCAACCTTACCTTTTCCGACGCTCAAAGCATTGAGGCACACACCGATGCCGGCGGAGTTCAAGCCTTTTCCTCCAACCATGCCGGCTTCAACGGCGATAAGCTGATCAGGTTTTCCTTCTTTCTGAATCTTTAAGACGCAAACGTTCTCAACTGCCGGAATAAGCCAGTCCCAAGTCTGTCCCATATACACATGGCCGTCTTTTCCGTGTTTGGAAAGGAAACCGATAAAACTGCAGCCGTCAGGACGCGCAAAAATAACTTCGCTGCGGCAATTTAGCGTAAGAATATCTTCAAAAGAAAGTTCAGCACCTTCGGCAATTGCACGCATTTCTTCTAAGAGATCAGACGCACTCTTTTCGATAAGAGGAATAAAACTCTGAGCCAAATGTTGAGCCTCGTTCCACTCCATATGAGCGTATTCTTTGAAAAAGACTTTGTAGAATTCCAGGTTGCGATGAATCATGACTTTCGCTTCTTGACCATATTTCAGACCAATTTCTCTGGAAGTCCCGCTTAGTTCAATAAAAATATGTTGAGGCTTCATTGTTTTTCTCCTAACGTTTTGAGACAATTCATTATCCTCACAAATACTCACAATTGTCCAGAAAAAATTTTGAGTCTTCATGATGAGAATTTCTCCTCTCAAACAATCTAAAACAGAAAGCTTTATTCGAACTAACCATTGATATTAATTGCGTTTTGTATGAGTGCAGCACCATCTTTAAGAACTGTTAGTCGATACAGATATAGTGAGTCTTCGCTGTACTAACGACATCTGTAAAAACAGCAAACGATGCCTAGATCGAAAGTGTTCCTTGAAGAAGCGGATATGTGAATAAGTAGCTGTTTACTTCATGCCTCCAGCCAAACTTAAACGTATAAGTTCGGACCATTAAGTCTCTCCAAAAAATAACCGACCTCACTGACGGAAGTCGGCCGAACTAAAGTTCAAGGAGAAAAGTACCAATCAATCAAGAAAATAGAATTAAGGAACTTTATATTCAAAGTTGTGGCACTGCCCACAGAAGTTTTCCGAAGGCTCATGGCCTATATGGCAATTGTTGCACTCTAATTTATTTTGATAATGAGGAGATGTATGCGGGTTTTGCGGCTTAACCGAGGCGGTCTTTGCGGTTAAAGCCTCAAGTTCATGACATTTGACACAATTGTTGATAGTCGGCATCTGCGGCTTTTCTTTGGAAACATGACAGGCTTCGCAAGGAACCCCTTTTGATGTATGTCCGTCCGCAAAACCTGCCGCCTGAGCGCACATGCATCCTGAACCCAACATAAAACTTACCAAACAGCTTACGAGTAAAGAATTTCTCATTTATCCTCTCCTGCTAGGGGTGCCGCAGCACCCCTACTAGCCTTAAATTAGCCTTGAGTTGCAGCGGCTGTACCGGCAGCTCTTCCCATAACTAAGCAGTCAAGAATTGCGTTTGTACCCATGCGAACTGCGCCATGAGTTCCGCCTGTAGCCTCACCTGCAGCGTAAAGTCCGGGGATAGGTTCAAGAGTTGAGACATCCAGTACCTTGCCGTCAATAGTAGTTGCCAAGCCGCCCATGCAGTGGTGAACTTTAGGAGACATTTCCATAGCATACCAAGGGCCTTCTTCCATTGGCTTCAGATCCTTAACGATTCTTCCAAATTGAGGATCTTTGCCGTCCTTGAAATACCCGTTAAGCTGGGCAATACTTGCTTTAAGAGTATCGGCCGGCATCTTCCAATCAGCAGCTAACGCATCCAAGGAATCATACTGTTTGATGAGGTTATCCTTAAGTGCCTTATCCATGAATCCTGGACGACGACCTTCAAGAGAAGCTGTCGCTGCTTTATTGGCAACGGCAACTGCCTTGAGACCTTTGCCTTGTTCAACAAGGATCGCATCGGCACGAACCTTTCGGTTAGCATTTTCGTTAACGAAGCGCTTGCCTTCTGTATTAACCCAGATACCTGCCTCGCCGGCAACGTACTGGCCGAAGTTCCAGGTGTAGCCCATGCCTTTTTCAAGCGGATTGTTCCATGGAGTGCACTGAATCCAATCGGACTGGATCATCATTCCTCCGATACGTGCTGCTTCCTTCCACATTTCTGAAGTGGCACCCGGCTGATTCGTTGTTTTGAAAATTTCAGTTAATTTCGGATCCAAAAGACTTCTGTACTTTACGTCGGCACCAAAACCGCCATGAGCAAGTAAAACTGCCTTTGTAGCCTGAATGTTTTTAGGTCTGCCGGAACCTTCTTTACCAAAGCGATAACCTTCGCGCACGCACAGACCAACGACGCGGCCGTTGTCATCACGATAAATACGTTCAACGTAGTTTCTGGTTCTCGGTTCAATACCTTTTTTCTTTAGGTAGGCAGCAAGCGGCATGATAATGCCTGAGCCAGATCCTGCGGTTGTTGTCACAGCGCGGGGGACACTGTGGCCGCCGGTAAATCCAACTACCGGCATGAATTCAACACCGATTTCGTCAACGAGCCATTTGTAATTGTCATTGGCATGCTCTGCGACAAACTTCACTTTCTTCGGATCGTTGAGGAAAAGACCGTTTCTGAGCATATCCTGAGCGAGCAGTTCTGGAGAGTCTTTAACGTTTTTTGCAGCCTGCTGAGGAGTTCCTACAGCGCACATGTCACCGGCGTTGATGACAGAGTTTCCACCGATGGTCGGCATCTTCTCAAGAATGATTACCTTGGCACCTGCGTTGCTGGCGCCGACGGCAGCTGAGAGACCGGCAAAACCGGAACCAACAATAATGATATCTGTGGTTTCATCCCATTGGGTAGGAATCTTAGTTGTTTGAGCAATAGCAGCTGCTGCCGGAATAAAACCAGCGGCAGCAAGAGCTGTGGATTTCAAAATATTTCGACGAGAAAGCTGAACAGTCATTTTTTATCTCCTTTGATTTGGGTTGATGCGTTTTCTTGCATCTGGGAGAAATTTTAGAAATTCAGCTTCAACGGAGAAATAGAAGGTTCTCAATCCTTTATTGACAATTAATCAAAATAAATAAGGGTTTACACTGCTGTCTTTTTTGTTCTTTTTGACTTAAAAAAAGCTTGCTCGGGATGATAGAAATCCTCCTCGTCGGTAAAGACATCTCGAAGGTTTTTATTCATCAAACTCAAGGCCTTTAGCGTTCTTTGGTTTGAAGCTTTACCTTCATAAAGCGTCATCCAGTCAACAAAAGTTTTAATTCTTTCATCTGACTTATATAGCTTCTCGGTCGTCACCACCGAAGCCATAAACGGCGTTCTTCGCCAGTTATTAAGAACTGGAACCAGAAGTCCGTTTTCCAACTCATCAATGAAAAAACCTACAGGCAAGTCAAAAACAATGCCAACTCCTTGAACTGCAAGCTTTTTGAGAAGGATCGAATTTTCTGCTTTAATTTCCTTTCCCCAGGAAAGAGCCTTGAAATCCGTGCCGTTGGTGACCAAGTCTTTGGAAATCGGGAAATTGTTTCCGGAACGCGTAAGCCCTACATGCAGAGCAGAGTCCTGAGGATTTTCCAGCATGCCATATTGCTGAATGTAGGATGGAGAGGCGAAAGCTAGGCATGGCAATGTGGCATAAGGCTTGATAACAAATCCTTGCCGATTGAAACGGTGTACGGCAAAAAGAACTTCAATTTTTCCATCCGCCAAATCCTTCAAGTTCCTTTCAGTGAGAGTGTCGAACGTGATATCGGGATAACATTTCATGTATTCAAGCAGACGCGGCATCAGCCAACCGTGGCCGTATCCTTGGGCTGCAGAAACAGTGATAACTGCCTGTGTTGCTCGTGTTTTACGCCGGGCTGCTTTTCCGATTCGATGTAGCATTTGCTCCTGGAGAGCCAAAAGCTTGCAAGCATCTTCATAAAGATCGTCTCCTTCCGCAGTAGCGATAAAGGGGCGCCGGTTGCGATAAAGTAGCTGAACTCCAAGCGCCTCCTCGAGACTATCCAAATGTCGGCTTGCGGCTGCCGGGTCAATATCTAACATGATGCTGGTTTGCGTAAGGTTGCCGGTTTCAAGAGCATTAACGAACACCCTCCACGCAAGGAGGCTATCTTCTTTTTTCATTTGGGGCTTCCAGTAAGGTTAGTCCTGATTGCAAAAGGATCGCTTTAAAGAGAGAATGAGAGATGAAATTTTGGCACTTCAATCCTCCTCTCCTATCTCCTTAAACACAAATTAACTACTTTGATATTTTATCAATGTAGGGTCGAAAATTCGTTGGCAAAATTTTTCAGAAAATCCATACAGAAATTTATGTTTTTCTTTAACCTCTTAGTTCGTTATCGAGGAAAACTAAGGAATGGGCGGCAAAAACTTATAAGTATTTTTCTCGGAACTCTGCGTGATACTTTCTTCCGCAAATTTAACCCAGCAGGCACTCCAATTCATTCTTTCACGCATCTCCAACCTTTCCAAAACAATCCGCATAACCAACAAGATTGGAAGATGCCAACCGAAGTTATCCTTGGTTTACTCGGTTCCCAAATCCTTAGTTTTTGCGAAGGATGTTTCTCTTTGTAAGTTAGAGTGAAAATTTTTTGGCTACTGCCAGCAAAGAAGTTGAAACGATGCAAGGATGGTATAGCTTTTCTTGAATTCTTTCCCATAAGTAAGACGAATGATGTTGGTATGCTTGCCCAACCTTACAACCATTGAAAATCTCAAAACCTTAAATGATCTTGCATCAGGTTATATTGTTCTTGTCAGATTTAACTAATAGCTTCGAAAGGAAGTCAAGACGCTGATTTGTCGTACGGAGATTTTTACAAAGCGACAAGCGGCCAAATTTACTTCTCCTTTAATCTGAACGCTCGGCATTCAGCAAATATAGTGCGAATATTAAAAACCTTAATAAACCAAATAGCAATAAATAATAAGAGACAAAGGATTATTCGCTCTTCTAGAGAATTGAAGCCGTAAAGAGGATTAGGTTTTCGTAGTTCCGAAACGCGATCTCTTTGCGACTTATTTGTCCTTTCTCAACCTCTTAAAACTTAAATCGGATTGAAGAAAGGCTAAGCAAATGTGTTAAAAGCAAAATTCTTAGGAGAAGACATGAAAAAGCTTGTGGTGGTTGCTTTGGCGTCAATGTCCGCGATGGGTATCGTGCAGGCGCAATCAGATGTCACATTGTATGGTGTTTTAGATGGCGGCATCACAGTATCTAAACTGAAAGGAGATGATACAAAGGTCCAAATGAGTAACGGCAACCTTTATGGAAACCGTTGGGGTCTTAAAGGCACGGAAGAGCTGGGCGGAGGGAACTACGTTGGATTTGTTCTTGAGCAAGGATTCAAAATGAGCTCGGGGGCGGAACATAAAACCGGAAAGGCTTTTAGCCGACAAACTACGTTAAAAGTTGGCGGCCAATGGGGTGAAATCGGACTCGGGAGATTTGGTGGATTAGGTTCTGATCTCGGTTCATATTCAATGCTTGGAGGCACTCCGCTTATGACCGGTTACTCAATCCTAGGAGATATGTACGGAAGTTTTTACCTCACGGATCGTTATGACAATTCTATCGTTTATGTATCCCCCAATTTTGGAGGCTGGAAACTTCAAATGATGTATTCAAACGGAGTAACCGGTGACGATAGTAAATGGTCAAGAAACGGACACTACTATGGTGTCGGTGTTGCCTATGACTCGGGCGCTTTGAAAACAAATTTGATCTACGAAGTCTTGGATAATAAAAACAAAAAGCAAATTGATGGATCAAATTACAAGGCAACTCAACTTCTCAATCTGGGAATGTCCTACGATTTTGGCACGATAAAAATCTACGGTGCTTATGAGCTTGCCATCCACTCCCCACTACCCGGAGTGGATTGGAAGAAATATGAAGCCGGAACGAATGTTATTCCTCCAATCTTGCAATCAACAGGAAAAGGGGCGAATTTTAATGCCTTTTCCCTTGGCGCGAGCGCACCTTTATGGGGAGGAACTCTCATGGGGCAAACTCAGTATGCTTTCGGCAAAGTAAAAGATAAGATGAATCCTGACATTTCGGGTGAGGACAAATTCAATACCTTCTCGATTGGAGCTGCCTACGTTTATCCTATCTCTAAACGTACCGGACTTTACAGCTATGGCGGTTGGAGCACGGCAGGCAAAGCCGCTAAGTTAGTAAATGACTTGAGAGGCTGGACTGGTATTTTTGGCATGTATCACAGGTTTTAACCTCTTCGAGGTCTTAGAAAGACCCTATAGCTGAGATTTTGTGCCGAGGAAGTCTATAAAAGGTTTTACTTCCTCGGCCATTTTTGCTAATCCGGGGAGAAGATAGTTGGCTGGGATTACACCAACTCCCTGAAATCTTTTTTTGCAATGGATTCAGATAACTTTAAATAAGGAGCTAATTCAGGAAATCTAGATGTCATTACCGGAACAAACTTGTCCATTATTGCCGACACTAACAAAGATATTAATAGATTTTCAAATTTGGGCATCATCCATTGCTTATGAACAAAATAAAAAGGCTTATAAAAGCGGGTATAAGGAGGGCGAATGATGGTTATATTTTTGAGAAAGTCTCGACCTATCCAAAGTTCAAGGGGAGTTAGCAATGTCCAGCCGTGACCTGAATTTACAATCTGACAGACAGTTGAGAAGTCGTCCAATTCAATACTTTTAGGAGGCTTAATACCCAAGTTATTAAGAAATCTTGTCTGTGTCAACTTATCAAAGGATAAGTTGGAAAGATAGATAAAACTTAATCTGCTCATAAGCTCTAAATTCTCACCGACGGTGGAATTAGCGTGCGTCAGAAGAGACTTTGGAAGCACAATAACGTACTCTTCAGTAAAAATTAGTTCGGAAACGATTCCTTCCTCTTCCTGAAGATCCATATTCAGTATGGCTATATCTATTCTGTTTTTCTTTATCCAATCAGCCAGCTCCAAAGTGGAACCTTCTTCAATGACTAGTTTCTGAGTATGTTCTAATAAATTCGGCACAAAATAAGGGTTGATATTAGGGCAAAAAGAATCAACTGTTCCAATTCGAAAAGAAGGAAGGAATCCTTTTTTAAAAGTCTTAATATAGTTTTTAGTTTGATCATCCAATTCGACAAATTTTTCAAATTGATGAGAAAGCATCCGTCCTAAAGGCGTGAGTTTAATGGGACGTTCATTATGGTAGTAGATGTCGCCTTCGACCTCAGATTCTATTTTTTTGAGGATGACAGAGACGGTAGGCTGGGAAATATTTAGCTCTTGGGCTGCTTTACTAATACTTCCTAACCGTTGTACAGCCAACAAGATTTTTGCATTTTGCAGAGTACCCATGTCTATCAGCGTATTAGCAAATTTAATATAAACGATACAGAAATATTATAAATCGTAATACACAACTCCTGATGTCGATACAGTGAAACTGTTCTTATTAACCACAAGGAGAAAGCTCTAACAAGGAGAGCAGGAGTTATTCAAAATGTCTACAGTCATTCAATTTTTAATAGTAATCGGCGCCATTTTGCTTGGTACGCGATTTGGTGGAATGGGGATCGGTATTATCAGCTGCTTAGGTCTGGGAATATTAACCTTATTTTTTGGAGTTACTCCCGGAGCGCTTCCAGCAGATGTTTGTTTTATTATTTTGTGCGTTTGCACGTGTTCTGCTGTTATTGAACAGTGCGGAGGCCTAGATCTTCTGACGGCGATAGGAGCAAAGATTCTTAGGAAACATCCTAAGCACCTAACCACTCTGGCTCCTCTGGTAATGTTCTTTTTAACATTCTTTGCGGGCACAGCAATGGTTTGCTTTGCACTGCAGCCAGTTATTTTTGAAGTAGCTTACCGAAATGGAATTCGGCCAGAAAGGGCTATGGTAACCGGAACGATGGCTGCTCAGTGCGCTATAACCGCAAGTCCGATTTCTGCGGCAACCGCGGCGATGATCGGTCTTTTCATCCACTACGGACATCCGGAAATTTCACTGCCTCAAATTCTGATGGTGAGCTTGCCTGCCGGTTTGATCGGAGTACTTGCCACTTCGCTCTTTTTTATGAAATGGGGCAAGGAATTGGATAAGGATGAGGAATTTCAACGTCGTTTAAAAAACGGTCAAATTGAGTCTCCTAAAATTGTAGAACTTAAGGACATAGGCTTGAAAGGAAAATTCTCATTAGGATTTTTCCTGTTAGGCCTTATTTACATCGTTTTGGCAGGTATCTACCCTGAATTAAGAACTCCCTATGCTGCCAAACAGCCCATGGGAATGGCAGCCACTATTGAACTCACTATGCTTCTTGTCGGAGCGATCTTGGTTATTGTCTGCCGACCAAGCGTTAAGAAATTAGCCTCGAGTCAAATTTTGCAATCTGCAGTGACGACAATGGTTTGCATTGTTGGATGTACTTGGCTTGCTGACTCTTTCGTTGCAGCTAATAAAGATGTGTTATTAGAAACATTCGGATCCTTGGTTCAAGCCGAGCCATGGACTTTTGCTTTTGTCTTGTTTTTAATGGCGGCAATAATGAACTCTCAGGGTGCCACAACAAGAGCAATTATGCCGCTGGGATTTGCGCTTGGCCTCTCACCTTTAGCTCTTATTGCCATGTATCCGGCGGTAAACGGCTTCGCTCTCTTTCCAATTAATGGTCCGGCGATTGCTGCTTGCTCTTTAGATCGTTCCGGCACGACCACAATGGGTAAATACCTCATCGATAATCCATTTCAAATCTTCGGCACTATTTGTGCAGTTATCTCCGTGTCATTGGGGTTTCTCATTGTTTGGCTTCTGTAATTGTTAAAAAGGAAAGCAAATGGACTATCAAACTATTTCTGAATATGTTGACTCCCATAGTGAGGAAGCCACTACATTTCTTCAAAACTATCTTCGAGTTCCCTCTCCAACCGGGCAAGAAAAGGAATCTGCTCTTTACCTCGCTAGTTTTTTGGAGAATAACGGATTTAACCCCGAACTTCTAGAAGGGGAAAAAGATCGTCCGAACCTTCTCATGGACTGGAAAGGAGGCGAGGGCAAAACATTGTTATTTAACGGACACTTGGATGTCTTTCCACCCGAATCTAACCCTACCAGAGATCCGTGGTCCGGCGAAATAATTGGCGACAAAATATATGCCCGCGGGGCAACAGACATGAAAAGCGGGAATGCTGCGGGGATTATGGCTATCACCTTTTTAAAAAGATTAGGTTTTAAGCCATCCGGCACTATCTCTCTTGCTCTAAATTGTGATGAAGAACAAGGAAGCCGCGCTGGACTGCTTTACTGTATAGAGAAAGGACTCATGAAGGCCGACTTCACGATCTGCATGGAAGCTTCCGAGGAGACCATTATTGTGGATACAGACGGCCGCATTGCTTGGAAACTGGAAATTACGAGCGATGGTTGGCATGCCGGAACTCGTCTAGCACAAGAAGATGCCCTGCAAAAAGCTCATAAGGTTATTGAAAAAATCCATCAATACGACAAAAAGCTAATGGCGGAAAGATATTTCCCGGAAGATACGTCTGGCGCTGTTATTTCGGTCACTTCGATAAGCGCGGGATTTGAAGGAAAAACAGTAAACATGCATCCGGCAAAATGTACTCTCTGGATCGACAGGAGGTACACAAGGGGAGAAAGCATTGAGAGCGCCCAACAAGAATTTCTCGCACTTTTAGATAACATACCTCAAATTAAAGAAGCTTATAGCCTTACAACTTTATTTGCCGGTCCACGACTGGTAATTGATTCCAATCATCCCGATATTATTAGATGTATGGATGTCTACCGCACGGTTTTCTCGAAACCCCTCAGGCCGGGCAGAAGATCTGGGGCCGGCGATGCAGCTAAATTAGCGAACGCTTACAAGCAAAATGTCCCCCACTTCGGGCCAGGTATTTTTGCCGTGCTAGGCTCTGATGACGAACATGTAAATTTGAGTCAGTATTTAAAATTCATTAAGACTTATATGCTTTTCAGCATTGGCTATTTTGAAAGTCAGAAGTAATACTTAATAATCCCAGGCTCCCAAGAAGTTGTATCGTGTGCAATTACTTGGGAGTTTGGCTGAATCGTTTTCAATGGGGAGACAGTTAAGTCAATACTTTTAATAGTTTTTGAGAAATTTTCTTAACTATCTTTTTGTAGGACGAGTTTTATATTTTATAAGCTAAACGTCTTAGCAACCCAGAAATATCATCAATCCTTCATAACTTTATCAGCTGTCCTTCACCGCATTCTTTCATTCGCTTAAACAAAGAGCTCTTTTTTCGTTAGGTAGCTAGGTTAGTTCCGATAATAAGAAGTCTCTGTTTCGTTCAATAGGCTCAAACCTTTCCAAGAATGCCTTTAATCATGTTCAGGGAGTTAGGTTTCAACTTTTTGCGAGTAATTTTGCCGAGAATAACTGGAGTTTCAACCGAAAATTCATTGAATTTATGAGATATTCAAGAAAATATATTTATTTGGTTTCCAACCTTAGGAAGTTGTCATAAATTTGCCTTTCTCAACGTTCCTTGATTATTAAGGCTAACGCCTTGCGGTTAGTGATAGAGCTGGGAGATTTCCTCAAACGAGAACATTGCCAATGATGAACGCTCAAACTCATCCCGTAACAATGCAAACTAACTAATAACTCGGCTAAACTCTTGGATCGATTTTTAGGTTAATTTTTATATGGGTTTCAATAGATTAGTTAGTTGCTTATGCGCCGCGGCGATAGCTTTTACCGCTATCCCTATGACTGCTGACGCAGCAGCTGTGCCTGCTTCTAAGAAGGAGCTGAATCTGGTCTTTGATCCGCCAAAACCTAAAAAATTCTCTCCTGATAGCTTGCCTGAGATTGAGCTCACCGGAGGACTCCTTTTCCAACTAATCGCCAGCGAAATTGCTTTGCAGCGTAATGAATTAGGAGCGGCATACAGCACTTACATGAATGTAGCCGAAGAAACAGGTGACCCAAGACTGGCAGAAAGAGCTGTTCAGATTGCACAAGTTGCCAAAGCTCCTCGTGAAATCATGCGGTCAGTGCTGCTGTGGAATAAACTAGCCCCCGGCAATAGACATGCTCAGGAGATGCTCATTCGCATTGGCCTCCACTACCAGGAATACAACAAGATTCTGTTGACTACACAGTCTTTCTTATCCCAGGTAGAGGATCCGGGAAAAGTCATCCTTGGGCTGCAGAGCCAACTTTTAATCGGAAAAGACAGGAAGAAGGCTCTGACGTTCTTTCGCAAAGCTACTGAGAAGTTCAAGAGACTTCCGGAAACGAAACTCGGTTTAGCCCGATTAGAAGGACTGGCCGGCAACCAAAAAGCAGCCGAAAAGTTTGCTAAAGAGAGCTACAAGCAGAAACCCAATCCGGAAAGCGTAATGACACTAGTTTCTGTCTTGTTGCAGAAGAAGTCCAATGCAGGTCAAAAAGAGGCTCGCCAGGTTCTCGGCCAGTATCTGGCAAAGAATCCTAAAGATTTAAGAATCCGGGATTCGTATGCTCAACTCTTGCTGCTCTCTTCCGACTACAACCAGTTAATTGAGTTGGTCAAGAAATATCCGGACGACTACGAATTTGAACTAAGTACTGCAGTTTCTCTGCTTCAAAATAATCATGAAGCAGAAGCAGAGGCCTTGCTTACTAAATTAGCAAAGCTTCCTCAAGACGATGCTGAGAACGGAACTATCCCACAGAAGGCTCTCTTGCTGCTGAGCGAAGTTGCCCTGGAAAACAAAAAATATGAAGAGGCTCTCGCGCTTGCTGATCGCGTTGTCGGCTCAATGAAGCCTGCCGCTTTGATTCAGAAAGCCAATGTTTATTCTCATGAAGATAAACATAAGGAAGCACTTGAAGTCCTCAAGCAAGTTGACCCCGGCGACAACAACGCCGTAGCCGAAGAGGTCGCAGCAGTTGAGTCTCGTTTGATCGCTGAACTTAACGGCGATACAGAAGCTCTTAAGACCTTAGAAAAGTATTTGCAAAAGTATCCTGAATCTAAGAGTCTCTTCTATGAAGCAGCCATGATCGCTGAGCGCTTGGATCTTATTTCTATGGCGGAGAATTATTTAAAGAGAGCCCTAGAGATAGACCCCAACTTTGCTAATGCTTATAACTCTTTAGGTTACACACTTCTTGAAAGAACTAACCGTCTGAAAGAGGCAGGGGAAAACATTCGCAAGGCGTATCAGCTTGATCCGTCTAATCCGTATATTTTGGATTCCATGGGCTGGCTAAGCTTTAAAGAAAAAAATTACACCGAAGCAATCGGATATCTCAACGATGCTTTACAGCTTCTTGAGAGCGAAGACATCATGCTTCACCTTGCAGAAGCCTATTGGGTTTCCAATCAAAAGGACGAAGCTCGCCTGGTCTTAAAGAGAGCTAAAGAACTTTGGCCTGATTCAGAAGACACTGAAGCGTTAATCAAAAGACTTGGAATCAAAGAATGAAGAAATTTGGTTTCTCCGTTTTGATTGCAGCGATGCTGGTTTTAGCAGGCTGTTCTACACCATCCATTCAAAAGAGTGCTGCTATTGAAGAGTGGCATGGCCGTTTTTCCATTACTCTTTTGAAAGACGGAAAAGCTGACAGGAATTCCGGAACTTTCTTGCTGACCTCTTCTGCGGAACAGAAAGAATTAATTCTGAAAGGGCCGTTGGGAGCCAATGCTGCCACACTGACAGAAAACTCAGACGGGGCTGTTCTTGCCATTTCTAATGAAGAGCCGATTAAAGCCCGCAGAAGCCAAGAAATTACGGAAAGAGTCATTGGCGCTCCTTTAGATCTCACTGACTTGGTAGATTGGCTCTCTGCCAAGAAAGACGCTCAACAATCAGAAAAAGAATTAGCCGCCTCCGGTTGGGAATTGACGGCTGAAAGAAATAGCGAAAACAAACTCACGAGAATTATGATGAAAAGACAAGAGTCCTACCGCACTCCTGCTGTGACTCTGATCCTTTTGCCAAGATAGAAGATAGTTATAAGATCTGCAAGCCTTAGCGGGGAAGGGACAGAGTTCCTCTTTGTTTTCAAACTTTGAATTGTTGCAAATTAATAGGAGGTCTCCTTTTTAGACTCAATTGGTTACAGCTGTTAAGTTAAGAAATCAATTAAATTATCGTAGGCTAATTGTAGAAGCGTCTCTCCTCTTGCTTCAGCACAGCTGGGAAGCCAATCTGTGTAAGAAGGAGATGCTATATTTTCTGCCAAAACGAAATATTTTTGTTGGGATTGCAGAGCCGCCACGGACTTTTTAGAAAGATGAAGCGTCTCTATAATTTTTGCCGCCTCAGCCGGATCCTTCTCCGCTAACGCGGTGTAGATTTTCTTTTTTAAATCCCAAGAATTATTCTTTAAGGAGCTGTTCACATCCTTGGGCAGCAATAACAGATTTCCGATACCGTCAAGCTTATGCTTCCCTTGAGGGGTATAGAACTCCGAATACTTTTTCTGCGTCCAGTCTTTGTCGGGGGTTTGAGGGGCAATGTGTTCAATTGTTGCGTCAATCCAAGTCTCTACGTCTAAAACAGAAACACTTCCTTTTTTCCCTCGGATAAGCTTGTCATGAGAACAAATAGTGTCATTAGCTGCAAACATAAGTATGAACTTAGCTACAACGGAATTGTTATAGATGGGAACTTCTTTCGCAGTTTCTATCCATTTATTTCTATCCCCTATTCCTTCCATTCTCAGTTTTTCTCTCATTGCCGCTTTTAGCTCATTGACTTTTGCAATTTGTCCGTAAGAAAAACCTTTTTCTAACAAAGAGAGAGGCTTAAGACGTTGGATTCCTTTATCATCCTTAAACCCCTCTCTACAGAAGGAGCGATACACGTCGTCTATTCCATCTGTTCCTCCTTTTGCTCCTCGCCATAGAGCCGAGAATGCAGCACACGCTTTTACGGCCTCTAAAAAATCTCTATTTGTCTCTGTCGAGGGGAATAAGCGTGTTAGGCGATAAAAATGAAACAAGGTACCAATCGTAATTGAATGCTTGATGTCATATAAAAAATAAAAACAAAGCTTAAGAAGCTCTTTCTCACTTGACGACAGACCGCTACATGTTGAATTTAGTCCGCTCTTCTCCTTATCCCACCAAATATGTCTAAAAAACTCTGTTAAATGAAAGAGATCTCGAACGAAATCTACCTTAGCAGATTCAGAAAGCTGGTCGTAAACTTTCAAAAACTGACGTTGGTCATTGAGGTGTTTACTTAGTTTTGTTCCATTTATAATTAATGCGAATGCAATCAGCACCTCGTTAGTTCTCGTATTTTTCGCTTTCGTTTTTTCAGCCTCAAGATTTCTCTCTACTTGTTCCATCCATTTGTAGGTGTCCGTTTCCTTTATCCCCTGGAGTTTCTGACCCCTATATACCTGTGGCTTGAAAGTCTCAATAGCTGTTAGAGGCTCTCCTGAAGCATTTAAAGCCTCAAAAATTTCAAAAGCTTACTCGTCAGCCCTAGTCTCTACCTTTGTTAAAGCGACTCTTCCGAGAAGGTAAGAGGCGAGTCCAAGGAACTGTAATAACTTAAGACTCAGCTTAGCTTGCTCCGTATCCTTACCCAGACTCGTTGTTGCTAACGCATCAAACTCGTCTCGAAAAAGTCTCTCCTGGATATCTTTCTTGTTTACCATGGCCTCTCTATCCAGGACTTCAATTTCTTCCGTATCAAAGGACTCGCTTTTATTATTCTCAATGGCTTTTTCAAATACGTCCAACAAGCTTCGCAAGTGGTTATAGGCAGTTTCTACCTTTTTAAAGTTGTCTTTTTCTTCGCAAGCGACTGGAATTAACGTGCCAAGATCAAAGATATATTCCTCTTCTAATGCGGATGGATTGCTATGGAGCTTAACAGCGTGGGCGTTGTATTTATTAAGAAAAAGGGCGAGGGGAGAGTGATAACAGTTGCCACTCGGCTCCCATTTGTCTATATTCACACGGATTATCCTTGGGTAGAAAAACGCAGTCCCTTCCGGATTGAAAAATGACTGATCTGTACACAAAATTTTTCTAAGAACATTCTGTGTTGAATTCGTTATTTCCGAGATAGTCTCCTCTAGTCGTTTATCCGAGTCCTCAAAATGTAGTTTTGAATAAAGGGCACTAATTTTCTCATGAAGAGCTGCTATAAATAAGAGCAAAGTAGAAATTCGCTGTTGTCCGTCTATAACAGAAAGAATGTTCCCGGGAAGAGAACGTTTTGTCCCGAAGATTTCATTCCCCACTTGAGTTACTGTAATTACGGCTCCAAGGTAGGTTGCTGATTTGATATTATCCTTGAGACTGGCATATCCATGAGAAATATCTGAAACGAGTTTGGTGATTTTATGGCTGTCCCAAGAGTAAGGCCGTTGATATACAGGAATACAAAACCCTGTACCTTGTGCAAGAAAAAATGTTTGGACACAGCTCGTCTCTGGTTTAAAGTATTCGCTAAGATCTTCCATTTTTTACCTTTACTTCGTGCAAATTGAGCAAGCTCCGTTACCCTCGTCTGAATTGTACAGATCGTCTATGTCCAACACCTGTTCTAAACCTCTGCGTAAAGGGTTTACCCTTCTAGATCTGTGTTCTCTTTCTTGCCTTTTTTTGAAATCGGCCTTAATTTCTTTAATTCTCTGAGGCTGAGATAGTTGCTTCAGCGACTCCCCTTGAGACCATGTAAAAGGAGACCCATTTTCTAAAGAGTCTTTTTCATAAGCCATAGCCTCTGCAAATTTATCTGGATGTCGCTCCAACAAATGAACCCATTCTATTTTTTGTTGAAAAAAACAAAATGTGCAACCGGATCTTGATCTCCATTCGTAATAACTAGGCAAGCCGATTCCTGAACTTTCTAGTATTTCGTACACTTGCGCCTTATCGATTCCATCTTCTCTAAAAGGCAAAATTATGTGAACATCATTATGTTCAGATTGCATTGCGGTTCGGTACGGTTCGTCAGAACGAATAGCAACGTAACTAAAAACTTTATCTCCCTTTTTAAGCATTTCACTCATCCACTCTTTAAGGGGAGCTAGCTTGAGCATTCTTGTACACCAACGAGTATTTGGAGAAGGTAAGAAGTTATTGTAAAGTTTGAGGTAATAATTAAAATCTCTTTTTGGATTTAACACCCTAATAGACTTACCTAAAAATCCTTCTAATCTTCCTAAAAATTCGTAGACCTCCGGTAGTTCTTTTCCAGTATCCGTAAAGAAATACTCAATGTCTAATTCAGGATGATTGTTGCACATATAAACCGCCAAAGCCGCCGAATCCTTTCCCCCAGAGATGCCCAAGATGTGTCTATTAGCCATTTTTCTTCTCCAGCTCAAGACCACTTTCGATCAAAACTGCAATTGCAAGTTCTTTAGGCAGCGTTTTAAGTCCTTTCAGAATATTGTCACGAACCTTCTTCGCCTCTAGAGGCAGTTTTGACGGGATATCGACCACGACATCTGTCCGTCCCTTTTCTCCAGCTAAGACCAAGCCGAACAATCGACGCGCTCCAGTACCTGCTTCATCTAGAGTCGCCAACCCTTCTAGATGCCTAAAAGAGAAAGCCAAATCTGAAATTTTTGTGCGCGCATTATCGATATCAGAATCTGTCCACTTTCCAGAAAGCTTTCCTGTGGTCAATCCCAAAATTTTTTCCACCTCCTCATCTTCGCCTCTAAAATCAATGAGGTTTGAAATGAACCGTTTAAGTTGAAGATGATTCGTCAAATTTATAATCTTTTTAGCTCTAGCTCGGAGCTCTTTTTCCTTTCCCTCTTCAGCATCAATTGCCCGATAGAGGATGACCTTAATTTCATGGATCAAATTTTTGTTTAATTTCTCCAACTCGTCCAAAACTTCTTTTGTCCTTGAAACAATAAGACTATTCTCTTTTGTTTCAAAGATTTTAGGAAGCTCTGTATAAAGCAACTCCACGGGATCGTGAGCCTTCAAAACAGCTTCTCGATAAGCCTTTGTTCTCGGCGATGCACGAACAGTGATTTGTACCCATTTAGGCTGTTCGAGAAGTATTTTGACTAATGAACGTGCAATTGAAAGGGTATCCCGAGCTTTCAGCGATTCATCGTAATTTTTCAGAATAGCAAAGAATTTTTCACCTAAGTCATTATTGGCAGGTTTATTCTTGTGATATCGAATCTTGAGATGTTTAGGGTTTGCTAAGAACAAATCCACTACCTCGGGAGTCAAAAAAGGTTCATACATATCGTCCTGGTAAAAAGACATAGACTCCTTATTTACCAGAAAAAAATACATCAAAAAAATTGGCATCGCTGCAGCTTTTAGTCCAAAAGGTGGTTTTTGCCACAAAGAATAGAGTTCTAGAACATCTATAATTTTTCTTTCGGAAAGAATCTGTTCCGTCTTTTTCCAAAATCGTCTAATTCGCTCTGAATTCTCTCGTAGGTCTTGGGGAAGTGTGAATGCATAAGTTCCATCCGATTGCTGACGATGAAGAGCATTATTTTCGAACAGAGTCATGTAAATCATGACTTCAGCCGGTGTCCCTGTCATTCCTAAGCGCTTCTTTTCCTCCTGATTGACCATGGCGAAAATGAGTTTCTTTAGGGCCGTACGGCCTGCAACTGAAGTCTTATTTCTATTTACTAACTCGTTATGAAAGTATGGAGTCAACGGATAAATCTTGTGACATAGATCTGAAAGCAATGCATTTAACTCTCGGTCATCGTGGCTCTCTCTTAAAACACCTCCGGGTAATATCCAGCTTATTCCTTGGTGTAAATGACTAACCTCTTCTCGGAACTGTGAAAGGAGCTGATCAATATTTTTAGCCACCTCAGCTCGAGAAACCCTATCTCCTTCTAACAGTGGATCCTGAGAAATTCTTCGCATGATAAGAATTTCTTGAGCAAAACTTGCTAATTTTTTTGCGTTATTTGGGATAGCAATCAGCATTAACTTAGAAGGATTTAATTGCAAAAACTCTTTAAGACGGAAAATAAACGCAGCCCTTTCCTGTGAGCTCTCAAAAATGTCTAGAAGCAGATAAATTCTGTTAATACCGTCATCTTTTGGATCTTTCACTGCGTAGTTGATCTGCTCTCGAGATGAAAACTCAAAGTTGAATAAACGGATATTGCCCGTTTCTGCATAGTATCTTTTAGCTACAATTGAAGGCAACCGAACGTATTTGTTGAGCGCCTCGGTATCAATTTGAAGCTCTTTGTATTTCGTCTTTTCTTTTTCAATATCAAAGTTCCCGGCATCGTATAAGGCATACGTATCATGTTCTCTTCGGGAGATGATAATCTTCCACTCAACTAAATCCTGCAGAATAATGCCGATCTTTTTTAAAGATAAGTATGGCTGACTTGCTTGAAGGATAAGTTTATTGCTGTCAATTCCAGTCCCAGTATTAAAAATGGAAATCATCGCAATAACTTGGACCATGCGTACATGATCTTCAGAACCTTTATTTTTTGTCCTTTCTATACAGTCAATTGCGTTAACCCAACGATGCCCATCACTGCGATCAGGAATAATTAAATGAGAAAAATTATTATTAAGATAATCCCAGAGGTGATATGGACTATAGAGCTCGGTTGACTCGGTGGAGGTAGTTTCTAAGAAATGTTGAAAGCCAAATGGTTCACGAGAAGTCAAAAAACTGAAGATTGAACGAGCATTCTGCCAAAAGTTTCTTCTAGAAATAGATCCCAACAATAAGCATACAATTGGATTTACTGGCCAACTCTTTAAAAATGATGTTCTATAAATCTCTGTGGAAATTAAACTTTTCTCTTGAAAATGTTTTAATACACAAGATACTGCTTTTTCAACAACGAGTCTGCTTTTTTCTGGAACACTTTCCTGTGCTATAGCTTCGCTAAGTATCTTTAGCGTCTCTTCCATATGTGATATCAAGGGAAGATCTAGAAAACGGCCTTGGACTTTGGCCCACTCATCTTTTTCACTTCGATTATCGGAATAGGCAGATAAGTTTTGATGAAGGATGCCTATAAAAACGAAATTAGATCCAGATGAATTTATGATCTCGGCCAAATCCTGCAAGACGGCGCAATTCTCCATTTGCCCTCCCGCTACATACCGGCCAAGCTCGTCAATCATTAACAATGTTGGTTCTTTGATAATTGACGGATGAGCTTTCAGATTATCAATAAAGTCACTTTGACGGAGATCTGGAAAGAATACTTTATTTAAGTCTTCGGCAAGAGAACCTTTCCGGCCATTAAAAACAATGACTCTACGGCCCGGTTCGCTTAGTTTTTTCACGTTCTCTTCTTCTTTTAGCCCCGTGAGTTTGTCCTTAGCTACCTTCTTTAGGCTATCTTCCTGCCCAGCCAAAGCACACAGAAAAAGTCCGAGAGAAGATTTTCCACAACCGTATGGCCCAGTGATTGTGAAAGCTCTCTGATTCGTTTGGGAAAGATAAAGCGCCAGAGTCTCAAGAATCTGGATGCTTGAACCCAATAGCTGATAGTCTCCCATACAATCGGAACCATCGAACAAACGCTGCCGTTCGGCAGCAATATTTACGGATCTCTGAAATCTTGATGAGACACTAACAATTGAGTTGAGCTGATTCATTGTTTTTACACTTAGAAAGACGCTTTAAATAAGGATTCTTTGAGGACGGCGAGAGTTTTTGCGTCACTAGTACGGCGAACCAGTGTTTTTACTCCCAATTGATCAGTCCATACTAGCAAACCTCCAGTCAATTCAGACGCCTGCTCTAACCGATCATTCAGTCCTGCTTCTGATAGTTTGAACACCCTACCAGGAGAATTCTCTGCATAGGCAATTTGATACCAATCCAAAGTATTCATCATTGAAAGCCTTTCGTCGTTTTTCCACATATCTAAGATGGTGTAAAAAAACAATGGTGTCGGCAAATTCGAACGTACGTCCCGGAAGAGCTCCACCACTCCTTGGGAAGAATAGTGAAACAAGCCCAGGTCTCCGAATAAAGTTTCAGCGCTATCTTCTGTTTCTCCTCCCTGATGTTTGTTAGAGACCTGGGGAAGATAGGAGCGGAAGAGAACCTCAACATCTCTTTTGATTGAATTAAGAGAAGGTTTGTGTCCATAGGACATAGCATACTCGGTCACCTCTTCGGCCAATTTCTCTCGTGAAATCAAGTTATTATTCACACAATTGAAGAGATACCAAAACGTAGTTAGTCGGCTCCTGTCCGAACACAATTTCCAATGAGCAAACCAAGAAGTAGTCAGGCTTTGCATATATGGATCAAGTCCCTGGTCATCATTTTCACCAAAGATGAGTTCTGCCTCATGGGTAGGAGCTAACTTGCTAGATGGATCTAAGATGCCGCATGCCACAGACCAAAAACGAAGGCTGGATACCATATTTTTCCCAAGTCCCAACTGCATAATAGTACCCTCGTCCCTAAAATTAGGTTCTCCTCCCGCACATAATGCAGACTGAGCAAAACGAACCGCCTTTCTCAACCATAACTGCTTGAGGGTGAAGGTTTCATGGCCGGCAAACCGTAGTTCACTTGTATGATTGTTATACATGGCTTCTTAAATAGTTTCTTTTCTATCAGGCTTGAAAGAATGCTTTCAATATCCTTCTGGTTATTCGAACCAGAATCCTGAAATCTACACCGTAACGATACACGAAACAATTGGGACCTTCTCCACCTCCCGATCAAGAGAATATAGCAACACAATCAGTTACAGCCTTTCAATAGAACCTAAGCAACCTCTCAAAAAACAAAGAAATTACAGAAAGAGTCATCGACGCTCCCTCCGACCTCACTGACTTGGTAGATTGGCTTTTTGCCAAGATAGACGCTCAACAATCAAAAAAAAAGAATTAGCCGCCTCCGGTTGGGAATTGACGGCTGAAAGAAATAGTGAAAACAAACTCACGAGAATCGTGATGAAAAGACAAGAATCTTATCGCACGCCTGCTGTAACGCTTATTCTTCTCCCTAGATAACGGGCCGTTATATCAGAAAAATCCTACATCCTCTCTACAAACTCTAAGGCCGATGTTACAGCAGCGAAGAAGTTCTTAATGCTGCCGTTTTGAGTCTTATTGTTGATATTTTCCTGCGCCGTTCGCCACCACTGAAGAACCTCTTCAGAAGCAAATCTTTGGGCCTCTTTCACCTTGTTTTGCGCTAACAGATGACTTAGAAACGTAAGTTCAATTGCCAAATGGTCATCGGGAAGAGTTGAAGTGTTGCTCAGGCCGCTGTCGTGATAAGTTTTAAAAGCCTCCCGAGTTTTTTCTCCTGCAACGGCGATTAAACCGCCGCTCCAAAAAGAATGGGTCAACCCAATAGTTGTATCTCCGACTCCGTAGAAAAGCTTTGCAAATTTTTTTTCAAACTCTTCGTCAAAAACAACATTTTGGAAAACTGCTCCGGGATAATCCACACCCTCTGCAAAAGCATTGAAGGCAATTTGTGCCTTTTCGTAGTCTGAGCTGTTGTCTTGCGGCTCGAGAACAATCCGGCTCAAAACCATAAGGATTCTTGCCATTGCTTCTGCACAGTCTTCTCGAGTGATTTCTTGATAATCCATATTTATCCTTTTTTCCGCAATTTTGGCCGATTATTTATTGTTATTCGCAGGACGCGGCACCCCGCTAAAGCAGGGCGCCGCTGCGAGATTATGCTCTCACCTTGCGACCGGTAAAGTCAGTAATTGAAGATACAAATCTAACCTTCGGAGAGGTTCCTGCGCCTTGGTTGATCATCTGGGCCCTTGCAATCAAAGCTTTTTGAGCATCGGTCGGTTTATCGTAATCGACAAGCTGTAAAGCATGTGTTGAGCACACTTCCACACATGCTGGTAAACGGCCTTCAGAAGTACGATGCGTACACAGTGTGCAGTGTTCAGCCCTCCCTGCTATACGCTTCTGCCAGCTCTTAAGGGCAGCCGATGGTCCCCCTAATGGTTTCAGCTCGCCGAAGTATGATTGCTTATTAGGGTCAGAGAACTTCGGTGCTCCATACGGGCAGGCGGCCAAGCAGCCTTTGCAGCCGATGCATTTAGTCTGGTCAACTAATACTTCTCCATGAGGTCCAAAATACACAGCTTTCACCGGACAGACTTTCATGCAAGCCGGATCTTCACAATGCATGCAGGACACTCGGAAATACTCAATGACTTGCTCTGCCGGATGTTCCAGTCTTTCCAAATGATTCCACTTAACACCCGGTGCAACCTGATTTTCTTCTTTGCAGGCAACGAAGCATGCATGACAGCCTACGCAGTCATCGGCGTTAACAATAATTCCATACTTACTCATGACTTTCCCCCTTAGGCTTTCTTTTCGATATGAACAGGATTTTCAAAGTAACTTGGGTATCCGGACATCGGATCTCGGTTATCTCTGTTCATGAGTTTTTGGGTGTTCTGGTTATCGAGCCAACCGTACTGGGCATCGATGGTTCCCTTCGGGACAATCAGCGAAACAACTGCCGTTGCTTCGATAGGTCCTCCATAAGGTGAAGTAATCAAAATCGTATCGCCTTCCTTAATGCCTTTCGCTTCAGCGTCTTTCGGATTGATGTGGACATGAAGACCATCTTCAATTTCCATCAGATAAGGCTGGTCCGTGCGAGTCTTGCTATGAGTGATATACGGCTTGCGGGTTCCATTGATGAGGCGCAAATCAAACTCTTTGGTTAACGCTGTCATCGGTTTATAGATCGGAAGTCCCGGATATCCGAACTTAGCAGCTCTGTCAGAGAAGAAATCAAGCTTACCGGAAAGCGTATTGAATCCCGGTTTGCCGTCCGGGCGCAATCTGCCGTCTTCATACTTCTTGAAGCCGGGCTTAGGAGCTGGGATACGGCTGATCTTCGGCAGCGCATTTCTGAAAGCATTCAAGTCGCCGCCTTCATACTGATGAAGGATGAAGTCAAGAGCTTTTTGCGGATCTCCGTCAAAGAAGTGTTCCGGTTTATCAAGAATGCATCCAAGTTCCAAGGCAATCTGCCAGTCTTCCTTTGCCTCTCCCAGCGGTTTGACCGGCTTGCGGACAGCAATATTCGGACCGTACCAACCGAACGGAGCATGACGCTCGTAGTTCATTGCGGCCGGAAGAATAATATCCATATAGCGATGGCTGTCTTTGCGATAGAAGTAGTCGGCTGCAAAGGCAAAGTCTAAATTTTTAAAGGCTTCGTTATAGATCTCCGGCTGAGGCCAAATATTGACGTTGAATCCCCATCCGCAAAATACTTTAACCTTGCCGTCTCTCACCCACTCAGGCAAGTTGTTAGGACTAGTTTGATCCTGCAAGTTGTGCCAGAGAGGTACTTCATCTTTATCAAACCTACGGGCTTTTGTTTCCGGTGAATTCCACCATTTCTTTTCCGCCATTGCAGTATGAAGGCCGAACGCTGGCATTGACAGGCCTTTAGGAGGCTGCGAGAAAGGCACTCCGCCGGGGATATCAATATAACCCATCAAAATCGGCAGCAGTAACAAGGCACGGGTATTGTTAACGCCGTTTGAATTATGAGACAAAGACTGAGTTGTCAATGTAAAAGAGCCGGGACCTTGTGCCCAAAGCCGTGCAGCTTCAACAATCTTATCTGCCGGAACGCCGGTAATTTCGGCGGTTTTCTCCGGAGTGAATTCTTCAACATACTTAGCGTATTCTTCGAAACCATGCGTCCACTGATCAATGAACGGTTTATTAATCAGATTTTCTTTAATAAGAACGCGGGCCAAACCGGCAGCCAAAGCAGCGTCTGTTCCTACGTTCGGAGCCAAGTGAACGTCTGCTATTTCAGCGGCTTTTGTTCTTCTTGTATCAACGGTGATAATCTTGCATCCGCGCTCCTTGGCTGCCTTAATTGCTTCCCACCAACCAAGCGGCTGCGCCCAAACGTTAGTCGCCATAATCATGTAGACCTTCGTGTCTTTAGTCGGCGCTGATCCGTTGTTTGGTTGGCCGAAATTGAGTTGTTCAGCCATCATACAGCCCGAACGGCAAGCTGCTGAGGATTCTGTAGACCACGTTGGAGAGTCAAAGTAGCGAGCCAGACGGTAGATGGCCGGTCTTGGTTCTTTAGGATCCCCGGCATAAAACATGACGGATTCAGGACCATATTTTTTCTTGGCAGCAAGCATATTGCCCGCAATGGTCTTATAAGCTTCGTCCCAAGAGATGCGGATCCAACCGGGATCTGCAGCCCCTTTAGGAGCAGTTCTCTTCATCGGATAAAGCAAGCGGTTGGGATTGTATAGCCGCTGTAACGTACTCATCCCTTTGGAACATAGCCAGTGACGAGGATTCTCTTTCCAGTTTTTAATGCTGATAACGTTATTGCCTACGGCTTGAAATTCAATACCGCAAAAAGGTACGTGGTTACAGGAATCGCAGAGAGCAAATCCGGTCCATTCTTGTGTTTGTGGGGCAGCGGCTTGCGCCAGCACTGAGGTAGCCGGAGAGAATACCGGCAGTGCAGAAATAGCCTTTAAGATTTGCCTTCTTGAGAGTGTTTGCATAGTTAGTCTCCTTGGCAGCATTGGGGGTCTGCTTAGGAAAGATTGTGGAATTTCCTCTTAGTTTTGAGTAGAGGTATTTACCTGTCATATTTGATTAAAATTGACAAAACAACCTATCAAAATTGATAACGATATGACTAGTAAAGAGCCTTCAAGTGAGTTACTTAGATTTCTTGCTGAGTTCTATGAGTCCCGCAACCTCGAATCCACACCCGGCCGTCTAGGAAAAGGAACTGCGACCTGTTTTCGACTTTTAGCCCAAGCACGCGCAATATTTGACGATCAACTATTCGTGAAAAGCGGCAGAGCAATGATGCCGACTCCAAAAATGGAATCGCTGATTCATGAAATACAGGAAATATTACGAAAAATTGAACAACTATCCAGTCCGACAGTTTTCTCAAGAAAACATCTTACGCAGGAATTTAGGATAGGATGCATCGATCATGCCGTCATAAAGTTTGTCGTCCCCGCACTCAGCAATTTGTTTCAGCAAGCTCCTAACATTCGTATTTCGATCATTCCCATCCACGAGCATTTCAAGTGGTCTCTTGAGAAAGGAAATATAGACATAGTTATTTATGCTCCGCCTAACTTAAAACTAAAAGAATTAGGCAAAAACTTTCATTTCAAACAGTTCTACAGCACCAATCATTTGTATTGCGTGAGAAACTCTCATCCTCTAGCGCTCAAATTAAAAGCAGGAAAAGTTATCAAAAAATCCGACCTAAAGAACTTCCGCTTTGTCGCAGTAAAGTACGGATACTCCGAAAACAAAATTACGCCTGAGTCGTCAGGATTTGAAGATGGAGACAACATTGCTTTCGATACTCCGTATCTGCTGACGGTGCCGCACGTTTTAGCCAATAGCGATTTTATTGGACGTTTGCCCGAAACCTCCGCCTCTAAGTTAATTGGTAATTTACCGCTGACAGTACTTCCGAAGGACTTAGTAACGGAACAACCTTGGTCTCCGGTCTTTCTCTGGCACGATCGGACTCACCACGAACCGGCTCATCAATGGTTCCGTTCAGTTCTTTTAGAAGCAGCTGAGAAAACTATGAGTCGACCTCTTTCCTCTGCCTAACATTGAAAACAATTAAATTGGATACTGTGCAAGATAGTGATAAAAAAAGTTTGGAGAACGCCAAGCTGCTCTTCTCCACAGTAGCGGTCCGTCAATTCGAAGTTGGAAATTTCAAAAGTTTGAGGCAACTTCATTTGTTTCTTTTCAAGGAGTTTTATCCGGACGCAGGTTGCCTGCGGCAAACCAACTTGTCCGAAGGAAGTTTCAGATATTTGAGTGTCGTATATCTTGAGGATGCCTTATCAAAAATCGAAAAATTGCCCCAAAGTAACTTCCAAGAGATACTCTCAAAATACATTGAGATGAACTTAGCTCATCCGTTCAGGACGACGAGCGGCTGGACGACTCGAATTTGGCTCAATATGCTTTTACGGAAACAGTTTGGAAGAGTCATAGATTGGACCAAAGTCGACAAAACATCATATCTCCAGGCAATGGATAGGAGTTTGATTAACCAATTGGAATTGAACGTTCTTTCGCAAAGAGCATTAAGTGACGATATAGACAACCTCGACATGATTTTGAACGGACTAGAGTCGTCTTACTTTTTCGATGAGACTTAAACTATTCTTCACTTCCAAGCAAAAGCTTTCTGAATAGATAGAATCAACAAAAACATCTGAGCGGGAAATTTATGGCATCACAAGATTCTTCTGAGAAAACCCAGAAACTTAAGAATTACTTTGACTTACCGGCACCGGCAAAGATTAATTTGTTTCTACATGTTGTCGGGAGAACAGACAACGGTTATCACCTTCTTCAGTCAGTTTTTCAATTAGTTTCACTTTTTGATTACATCGATCTGGAAGAATTGCCCGACGGAAAAATCGAAAGAGCCGGCGATATCAACTGGTCCGTCGAAAGCGATCTATGCTGGAAAGCTGCCAAACTTCTCCAAGAAAAATGCCCAGACAAAGGCGTACGAATTACCGTCAGAAAGAATATTCCTGATGGGGCCGGTCTCGGAGGAGGGTCCTCGGACGCAGCGACTGTGCTCATCGGCTTAAACCAAATGTGGGGCCTCGGACTGACCCGGCAGGACCTCTGCGGACTCGGCGTAAAACTCGGGGCCGATGTCCCCTTCTTTATCTTTGGCCAAACCGCATTTACAGAAGGCATCGGAGAAGTTCTGCAGCCGGTGGAAACTGAAGAGATGCAATTCCAAATAATCTTCCCGGGAGTACGTGTTTCAACGGCAGAAATCTTTAATCACCCTGATTTGACACGTAATACGAATTTGTGCACAATAGCGAACCTTAAACAGCAACTGCACAATTTTGTTCAGTCACCCTGGGGTCGAAATGACTTGGAAACAGTCGCCCGATCCTTGTATGCTCCGATTGAACAAGCCGTTAAGTTGCTGACTCCTTTCGGAAATCCGAGAATGTCCGGGTCTGGTTCAGCTGTTTATGTGGCTGAAAAAAATCCGGGTGAAAAATCGGTTAAAATACCACTTCCTGAGAACTGGAGACAGTGGACTGTCAAAGGTTTGAAGAAACATCCGTTATGGAGTTGGACTTGTTAAAAGTTAAAAAAAATTAGATAGTTGCAGGAGAGTAGCCAAGTTGGTCAAGGCACCGGGTTTTGATCCCGGCATGCGAGGGTTCGAGTCCTTCCTCTCCTGCCATTTATTTTGGGCTTTTACTTTCCGTTCTTACCCTTATTTATTTGAGCATACAAATCATGGTCCAAATGGTCCCAGACAACCTGATGGTTTTTTCAGGCAATGCCAATCCAAAGCTTGCTGAAGCTGTTGGCAATCACTTAAATATCCCCCTTGGTCGCGCTAAAGTTTCCCGTTTCTCTGACGGTGAAGTTCAAGTAGAACTTCTTGAAAATGTTCGCGGTAAGGACGTATTCGTTGTCCAGCCAACCTGCCAACCGACTAATGATAATTTGATGGAATTGATCATTATGGTTGATGCATTGCGCAGAGCTTCCGCAGCTCGCATCACGGCTGTCATTCCTTACTATGGTTATGCCCGTCAGGACAGACGTCCTCGTTCAACCCGCGTCGCTATCAGTGCAAAAGTCGTAGCTAATATGCTCCAGGCTGCCGGCATTGACCGCGTTTTGACAATGGACCTCCACGCTGACCAAATTCAAGGTTTCTTCGACGTTCCAGTTGACAACATCTACGCCAGCCCGATTCTTCTCGGTGATTTGTGGAAGAAGAATTACTCTGACTTAGTCGTCGTTTCTCCGGACGTCGGCGGCGTTGTCAGAGCCAGAGCCGTTGCCAAGAGAATGGAAACGGATTTGGCCATTATCGATAAGCGCCGTCCCAGAGCTAATGTCTCTGAAGTCATGAATATTATCGGTGAAATCGAAAACAGAACTTGCGTTATTGTTGACGATATCGTTGATACTGCCGGAACATTGTGTCATGCTGCTGATGCACTTAAGGAAAGAGGAGCTAAGAGAGTCTTGGCTTATGCAACTCATCCTGTTTTCTCCGGTGCAGCAGTTGAAAAAATTACAAATTCAGCTCTCGATGAAGTCGTAGTTACTGATACAATTCCGCTTCGCGAAGACGCATTAAATTGTCCGAAAATCAGACAGTTGACATGCGCTTCATTGATTGGTGAAACAATCTCACGCATTGCTTGCGAATCCTCGGTAAGCAGCTTGTTTGCCGAATAAAAAAGCAAAAATTAATTTTATTCCTCTACTGACTGGTCGCGGTCAGTAGATTTGTTTTTGGAGTTTTTTAAATGAAATTTACTGCATCTACACGTAAGGCTCAAGGTACGGGTGCGAGCCGCCGCCTTCGCCGCGCTGACAAACTTCCTGGCATTGTTTATGGCGGAAAGGTTCCAGCTACTCCTATCGAGCTCGATCACAATGAAATTTTCCACGCTCTCCGCAAGGAAAAATTCCATGCTTCCATTCTCGATATGGAATTAGACGGTCAGAACGAAAAAGTTCTTCTCCGTGCTTTCCAGATGCATCCGTACAAACCGCAAGTTTTGCACATTGATTTCCAACGTATCGCTGCTGACGAACCAATCCATATGCACGTTCCACTTCACTTCATCGGCGAAGAAAAATCTCCTGCCGTTGTTGTTGAAAAAGCAAACGTTACACACACTCTTACTGAAATCGAAGTTGCCTGCTTGCCGGCTAACCTTCCTGAATTCATCACTGTTGATCTTTCCGGCTTGACAGTTCAGGATCCGATCCACGTTTCTAACTTGGCTCTTCCTGAAGGCGTTACTGCTGTTCTCAAACCTGAAGAAGATCCTACAGTTGCTTCCGCTGTTGTTATCTCTGAAGAAGTTGATACACCGGCTGAACCGGCAGTTGCTGCTGACGCTGTTCCTGCAACAGCTGAAAAGTCTGCTGAGCAATAACAAAAGGTTACTTACTCAAAATGCCCTGTGCCCTTTCGGGTACAGGGCGTTTTTTATTCATAATGCAGACAATATTAATTGCTGTGCAGGCACAGCACTGGAGAATTTAATGTCTGAAAATCTATTCATGAAACTCGGCCTTGACGAAAAGCTGGCCAACGCTTTATCAAGGTTGGGTTTTGAAGAACCGACTCCAATCCAAACACATTCTATCCCAGCCCTTCTTGAAGGACGAGACGTCTTAGGTCAAGCAGCCACCGGTACCGGTAAAACAGCTGCATTCTCTCTGCCGTTGATTCAAAGATACTGTTTGAACAGTGAGCCAAAGAATCCGAAAGTATTGATTTTGACCCCGACACGTGAATTGTGTATTCAGGTCTCTGAAGCTATTCTCAGCTACAGCAGAGACTCCGGTGTTTATGTAACCCCGATTTACGGCGGTCAGGATTACAGCCGTCAGATCAAAGCCCTTAACAGAGGCGTTCACATTGTTGTTGCAACACCGGGCAGAGCCTTAGACCACATTCGCAGAGGTACCCTCCACCTTCAAGACATTCAAGCCGTTGTTCTCGATGAAGCCGACGAAATGCTTGATATGGGATTTGCAGAAGATTTGGATGCAATTCTCAGTGCTCTTCCTGAAGAAAGACAAACCGCATTGTTCTCAGCTACATTGCCTGCCAGAATTACCAAGATGGCTGAAAATCAGCTGAACAATCCGTACCGCATTCTTATCCCGAAGGAAAAAGTTCCCGAAGGAGAACAGCCTAAAGTCAGACAATCTGCATATATCGTCGGCAGAAACCACAGAGTTGCTGCTTTAGGCAGAATCTTGGATATCGAAAGCCCGAGACTGGCTATCGTCTTTGCACGTACAAGAAACGAAGTTGATGAACTTGCCGAAAGCCTTAGAGGCAGAGGCTACAGCGTAGAACCATTGCACGGCGGCTTGGATCAGGCCCAAAGAGACCGTGTCATGAAGAGAGCCAGAGCAGAACAAGTCGACGTTATTGTCGCAACTGACGTTGCTGCCCGCGGTATCGATATCGAACACTTAACTCACGTTATCAACTACGGTATTCCTGCTACAACTGAAACCTACGTTCACCGTATCGGCCGTACAGGCCGTGCAGGACGTGAAGGTACAGCCATCACAATTCTGGAACCGAGAGAAAGCAGACTGCTTAAGAACATTGAACGCATGACAAAACAGAAGATTCAAATTCTTTCTGTTCCGACAGCAACAGATGTTCACGCTAAACGCCTGGATCTCACCAGAGCCTCCGTTCATGAAATTTTGGTCGGCGAAAACGATTTGGGACGCTATCGTTCTATCGTTGAAACTCTCAGCAATGACTTCGACGTCTTGGATGTCGCAGCCGCTGCCGTCAAACTGGCCAACGAAAACAACTGGAAGGATTCTTACGACGTTGAAATCCCAAGCCAGATTGGCGTTAAGGAAGAAGGCCGTAAGCCGAGAAAACCGTCTAAGTCTCCGCGCCGCACATCTGAAGGAATGGTTCGTCTGTTCATCGGTACCGGCAGAGATTCCGGCATCAGACCTCAGGATTTGGTTGGCGCCATTGCTAACGAGGCAGGTGTTTCTTCCAAGCTGATTGGTTCTATTGATATTGCAGACCGCTACTCACTTGTAGAAGTTGACGAAGAAATTGCTCAGAACGTTATTTTTGCATTACGCAGTGCCTACATCAAAGGAAAACAATGTGTAGTGCGGTATGATCGTCCGCCTGAAGAAAGAGGTTTCTTAGACGCAGAAGAACCTGTTGTTCGTAAAAGAGCAAAGAGAACTGCCGATAAGGACAAGAAAAAAGGAAAGAGCAAGTAAATGAGCGGTGTGAAGATGCCTCCGATTAAATTAATAGTCGGGCTGGGAAATATTGGTAAACCTTATGTTGGAACCAGACACAATGTCGGATTTCAGTTTACTGATGAAGTTCTGGCAAAATTCGGAGGCTTCTTTGAACCGAACAAACGCTTTTTCGGAGAAACAGCTACTACCCATATCTCGGGGGATGCAATTCTGGTATTGCAGCCCTCGACCTTAATGAATTTATCGGGTCGAGCTGTTTCTGCTGTCATTTCTTTCTATAAGTACAAGCCGGAAGAGATCCTCGTCGTCCACGACGAACTTGACCTTCCTCCGGGCTCAATTAAATACAAAATCGGCGGAGGATGCGCCGGCCATAACGGCTTAAAGAGCATTTCTTCTCTGATTGGATCTCAAAACTTTCAGCGTCTGCGCATCGGCATCGGCCATCCCAGGGACAAGCAGCTTCAAACACCTGTTGCCGACTATGTCTTAAGTCGTCCGAGTTCCGATGATCGAATCCTGATTTCTCAGGCCGTCGCAAAAGGCATTGAGTTTCTTCCTCTGATTGCAGAGGGAAAAACTGAAGACGCCTTGCAAAAAATTAATTCATGACCGTCTCCAAAATTTTAGTAAGCGCCTGCTTGCTGGGAGACAAAGTCCGCTATGACGGTGCGGGAAAACCGTGCCGTGAACTGCTGAGTTTCCTCAAAAATAAAGATTTCGAAGTCCACAAACTTTGTCCCGAAATGCTTGGGGGCCTTCCTGTTCCGCGAATCCCGGCGGAAATAGATGAGCATACGGACAAAGTATTAAACAAAAGCGGAACGGATGTTAGTAAACAGTTTTTATTAGGGGCTGAGAGCACCTTAAAATACTGCCAAAATAACGGGATAAAAATAGCAGTTTTAAAGTCTAAAAGTCCTTCCTGCGGAAAAGACCGAATCTATGACGGTACTTTTTCGGGCAAGCTGCGCGACGGTACGGGTTGTACTGCTCGGCTTCTTATGCAGAACGGCATAGAGGTCTTCGACGAAACTGAATTGGAAAAATTAGAAATTAAGCTTAAAGAATAGGAAATCTAAAAATGGGTTTGAAATGTGGAATCGTAGGGCTGCCTAACGTCGGCAAATCTACTCTTTTTAATGCATTGACAAAGGCAGGGATTGCCGCAGAAAACTATCCGTTCTGCACGATCGAACCAAACGTCGGTATCGTCGAAGTTCCTGATCCGAGACTTGCCAAGCTCGCTGAAATTGTTCATCCTCAGAAAATCATTCCGGCAACCGTTGAATTTGTTGATATCGCCGGCTTGGTAGCCGGTGCAAGCCAAGGCGAAGGTTTAGGAAACAAATTCTTGGCAAACATTCGTGAATGCGACGCTATTGCGCACATCGTCAGATGCTTTGAAGATGAAAACATCACTCACGTTGCTAACCACGTCAACCCGCTCGAAGACATCGAAGTCATTAATACGGAATTGGCTCTTGCTGATTTGGCCACCGTTGAAAAGCAATTAGCTAAATACTCCAAGCAGGCTCGCTCCGGCGGCGATAAAGAAGCTTTGAAGCTCGTTAAAGTCTTGGAAAAACTTCAGCCGGCTCTCAATGAAAACCAGCCTGCGAGAAGCGTAGAACTTACTCCGGAAGAAAAAGAAGTCATTAAGCCTCTCTTCCTTCTGACAATGAAGCCGACTATGTACGTTGCCAACGTCGAAGAAGGCGGTTTTGAAAACAATCCGCTTCTTGACCAAGTCCAAGAACATGCCGCCAAAGAAAATTCCATCGTCGTTGCCGTTTGCGCCAAGATTGAAGCGGAAATTTCCGACCTTCCGGAAGAAGACAAACTGGTTTTCTTGGAAGACCTCGGCATGCATGAACCGGGCTTAGACCGAGTCATTAGAGCCGCTTATCAGCTGCTGGGCCTCCAGACTTACTTCACCGCCGGTGAAAAAGAAGTCAGAGCTTGGACAATTCATATAGGCGACCTCGCCCCTCAGGCAGCCGGTGTTATTCACACTGACTTCGAAAGAGGGTTTATCCGTGCTCAAACCATCAGTTATAACGATTACATCAACTTCAAAGGCGAAAATGGAGCCAAAGAAGCTGGTAAATTAAGAGTTGAAGGTAAAGACTACGTTGTTCAGGACGGCGACGTCATGAACTTCTTATTTAACGTTTAAGAGACTCTTATGGCGCTTACCAGCACCAAGCAGAAAAAAGAAATCGGAGACCGACTGCGTTTCGAGAGAGAAAGGCTGGGCTACACGGAATTGCAGATTGCCCAGCTTCTCGGTATTCCTCTCGAAACTTACCAGCGTTTTGAGGCCGGTGAAACTGATCCCGGCATCTTCAGAATGCCGCGGCTTTTTGCCATCGGCTTCGACATCCTTTTTATCATTGCTGATGAGCGCCACATCCCCGGCGTGGAAGAAGACGTTCTGCTTAAAAAGTTCCGGACGCTTTCTCTCAAAGGCAGAGCAACCGTATTCAACACTATTGATGCGTTAGAAAGACTCGGCCCGAACATTAAACGCAAAATTAGAAACGCCACCAGAAGCGATCATTCTAAAGACTGAGATGCGCGCTCATTCTTTCCTTGGTTTTATACCCAAGACCTGCGTCCGGTTTCTATGTCTTCCAACTATGAGGTCATGACCAAATGACTAAATCGGCTCCCGGCATTTCTCGGATGAATTTGGAGCATCTGAAAACATTCCACGTTGTCGCTAGTTTGGGAAGTTTTACCGAAGCCGCCAAAGTATTATTCCTGAGCCAGCCAGCGGTATCTCAACAAATACAAGGCCTCGAACACGCTTTAAAGAACCCTCTTTTTGACAGAGGCAAGCGCCAAATCCGCCTTACTGCCAGAGGAAAAATTCTTTTTAACCACACCCAACGGCTATTCGGAATATTTAAAGAAATTGAAAGTGTCTTCAACGATCTCAATCAACTGCAGACCGGAGAGCTGACCATCGCAGCTAGTGCTGTCATGGGCAACTACTTCTTGCCCGACATCATCGCTGAGTTTTCCAAAACGTATCCTCTCATCAATATTCGGTTAGAAATGGGAGACTCGGCCCATGTCACGGAATTGGTGGAGAAAGGTGCGGCTGATTTGGCTTTATCAAGGCATGTAGAAGGCCTCAAAAACTGCCATCAGGAGCTTTTGTCCAAAGAGCCTTACGTTTGCGTGTGCTCACCTACTTTTCCTCTTGCAGCTCTTAAAAAAGCCATTACTCCGGAAGAGTTCGGCAAAAACTATTTGGTTATGCGCCAAAGAGGCAGCAGAATGCGTTCCAAGATAGAAGAATGGTTCGGATCGGTGGGTGCATCTGAATTCTTGTCAGCACCATTGATTGAAGTCAATAGTCTTGAGAGTTCAAAACATTTAATCCAAAGCGGAATCGGAATGGCGGCTTTTCCGCTGGTCGCTGTTAAAGAAGAAATCAAGCAAGAAAAGCTATTAGAAGTACATGTGAAGAACTTTAGCGTCACGGCCGACTATTTTCTAGGCATTAATCCAAACCAAGACTTATCTCCGGCAGCTTTTCAGTTTATTTCATTGTTAAAAAACAAAACTTCTGGAACCGATTAGCTACCATTTCATAAGATTAGCTTATAGGTCTTATATGAATTAATAATTTTCCTTTTTGCTACTGAGGATCCACAATGTTCCTATCCAAACTTAGTAACTCACGGACACTCTAAGGAGACAAAAGTGGCAAAAGAGATTGAAAGAAAATTTTTAGTTATCGGCGATGAATGGAAGAAAGGTGCCGTCGGAACTCTTTACCGTCAAGGCTATCTCAACAGCGCAAAAGAAAGAACCGTCCGAATCCGCACAATTGATGACAAAGCTTTTCTCACTATCAAGGGTTTGACCGTCAGCTGCACTCGTCTTGAATTTGAATATCCCATTCCTCATGCCGATTGCGTAAAGATGCTTGACGATTTAGCCGAAAAGCCAATCATTGAAAAAACCCGCTACAAGATCCCTGCAGGAAATGGCTTGACCTGGGAAATCGATGAATTCCATGGCGTCAACGAAGGTTTAGTTGTGGCTGAGATTGAGTTGCCTTCCGAAGAAACACCGTTTGAAAAGCCGGCTTGGCTTGGCGAAGAGGTCTCTTCCGATCCCCGCTATTTCAACTCAAACTTAGTTGCACATCCTTTCACAACTTGGGACAAGTAGGAGAACGTCATGGCCAATCCATATGAAAAGAATCAAGCAATTAGTGCCGAAGAGGCTTCAAAGATCGTTCCTAGAGCCGAGTTCCGCGTTTTTGGCAAAGACATCATCAAAGGCGTGCAGGAGCACATGTGGCAATGCAAAGCTACTCTTTATGCAGCCCGCGTTATGCCGGCTGAGACCTATTTCTTGTCAAGAAATACCAATGATGCCAATGTGAAAGTCCGTGACGGTTTGCTCGATATCAAGACCAAGGTCGGCGAAACTCCGGAAGGTTATGAAATCTTCCAACCTCGCGGCAAGTTCCGCTTCCCCGTCAAAAAGGAAGAACTGGAAGTCATCCTCTCTCATTTGAAGGTTGAAATTCCTCTTACTCAGGAAACATACACGCTTGAGGAATTCGTAGACATCGCCCGCAAGAACAGCGAATTGGCTGTAGTTGTGGTCGAGAAGAAACGCTTCGGCTTCTCCGTTAACGGCGTTATCTGCGAATACGCCAAGGTATGGTTCAACGGCGCAATGGTTGAAACCGCCTGCTGCGAAAGCGAGAACTACGAAAGCATGAAGACAGCTACGGAAGCTTTAGGGATCTCTGAACTTCCGAATACTAACTATCTTAAAGCCGCTAAACAGGTACTTGGAATGGTCTGAACCTTCCGTGTTTAGGGTGGACTGAAAAGGGAGGCGGTGAAATACCGCCTTGAAGAATATGACTACAAATACCAGCCAGCAAAACTTTGATCCTCTGGATTTGAATGCTTATTCTTTGAATAAGCTTCCGAAGAAACAATTAACAAAAGTCGGTGAATTCTTTAAGAGTTGGGGCCTGCCTATTGCCGCGGCCATCTACGTGCTTTTGGCTTACTTCATTCCGATTCCAATCCTTAATGACAAACAGCAAATTATGTTCGCTCTCTTTGCGACATCGTTGTTTCTCTGGATTAGCGAAACGGTTCCAAACTATGTCACCTCCATGATCTTGATTTGCGGACTGGTTCTAACCGGAATACTCAAAGCGAAGCCGGCAATGGCAACTTTGGGCGATCCGGTTATTTGGCTGAACGTTGCGGCATTCATTTTGGCTAGTGCCTTAGTGAAGACTCAGCTCGTCAAGAGAGTCGCTTTGTGGTTGATTCTTCGATTCGGTAAAAATGCTTCTGCCATATTTCTGACATTTCTAGGGATCAATGTAATCTTGGCAGCTTTCATTAATGCGACCGCTGCTAAAGCCGCTTTGATGATGCCGCTGTTCATGGTGATTTCTGCCGTTTACGGAGCACCGGGCACCGATAAGACCAATAATTTCTCCAGAAACTTGGTGCTGTACAACCTGGTTATGATTAACGCCAGCTGCAATGCCTTTATGACTGGCTCGGGCGCCAACTTGCTTGCAATTGCACTCTTAGCCGGTGCCGGCTGCACAATTTATTACTTTGATTGGTTGATGGCCGGCCTTCCTTTGGTCATCGGTTTTGGAATCATCGGTTATGCTCTCGGCATGAGATTCATCTTTCCGGTCTCGAAAGAAGATACTCTTCCTAAACTTGAAGGCGGGATGGAATCTCTTAAGAAGGCCTACGAGGATCTAGGTCCGGTTAAACTCAATGAGCTCAAAGCCATCATTGTTTTCGGATTAGTGCTTTTAGTGTGGGCTACCGATAAAATTCACGGTCTTAATGCCACCGTCGTTGCCATGGCAGGCGCGGTCATTATGCTCACTCCTCAATTCAAACTCTTAAATTGGAATGACGTTGATGTTCCTTGGCATCTGATGATTTTCTCGGCAGGTGCGTACGCTCTCGGTGCAGGCTTAACTACAACGAAGTTAATGGACACGCTGACCAAGGCCATGATGGACACGCTCGGTCTTGCTTCCATGAGCTATTTCTCACTTTATGCTCTTTTGACCGGCATATTTATTGCCAGCCACTTTATTTTCCAAAGCAAGAATATGCGCACGATCATTTTCATGCCTATCGTTATCGGCATTGCACAAGAGCTGAAGATTGACATCTTATCCTTGGCCATTCCAGTTGCTCTTTGCATCAACGTATGCTGGAGCCTGCCATTCAATGCAAAACCAAACGCCATGCTGTACGGCACAAACAAATACACCATGGGCGAATCGTTCTATTACGGTTTTGTAATGTCTCTGCTGTACTGGGCAGGACTTTTATTGGCCGGCGCTACTTACTTCAAGTGGCTTGGCATCACTCCGGGATTTTTCTAAAAATTGAGCTACGGGCAGAGCTTAAAAACTCTGCCTGTTTCTTTCCCTTACCTCTCTAAAACTTCCTCTTAACCAAACTTGAGTTATCCAATCCGTTGTATTCCGGCCAGATCAAGGACACGGCATATGGCCCGGGACATTTCTTTTCCTCAGCTCTTTGATAGCTTCTTCAAGTTTTTTGTGAGATTCGGCAGATAACGGAAAAGAGTCTTCATATTCAAGAATCTGTTTTCGAAAAACAAACAGATCAAAGCCACTGTAGGTAGGATCCTCGAAGTACGTCGGCAACTTCGCATCGATCACGCTATCGGCGTCAGAGAAAAATTCAACTGTGAAACCTTTTCGGGAAGCCACCTCAGCGATATAGGTCTCAATTGAATCATCAATCATATCCATGAAGTCTAAGCAACAAGCCCAGACAAACATACGAGAGTACTCCCCATTTTCATCTGCCCTCCACAACGAAACGGAAGGCCCGAGATATGGATCCTCAGCGTACTTGAGATCACAGAATTGCAACTTGGACATCACAGCTATGAAGTATCCTCCGGCCGGATCCGGAAGGACCATCAACATTGGCTTTCTGTACGGCTCAAATGCCTGTCTAAGTTCTACTAGACTCATGAATCTCTCCTTTACTAATTGGATATGGATAAATTTTCCCGCTTGCTTTAGTTTTTATGGAATGTCCTACAGCTGTATCCTTCTCATTGATTTTCTGAGAACTCGAAAAGATTTTTGCCGGTCAGTTCTTGGCTTGTTATCTGTCGGCTAATGAATTTTCTTAGAGGAACAACCAAAGGAAATTTTTCTTTAAGTCAGTCCGAAAGCCTGCGGAAAAATGATTAAACGTTTTAAAGCTGAATGCGCAGAAATTGTCTTTCTACCTTCAATCAACTTTTGGTCACACAACGTACAACAAGAGCACTTACGTTATTCAAATTCGCTATATCCTGCTGTAAAACAAAATAGATGCAACTGCTTCAACCTTAAGACAGTCAATAGTACTGTAGGGGGTTCTTCGCCAGCGGAGCCCTACTCTATTCTTTCGAATTACCAGGCATTAGTAAGCCGGTAAGAGAACACTCCTCCCACAGAATATTTATTTCTGGCCTTAAAAATATGGGAATTAAATTCAAGATCAATGAAACGTTGCTGAGGAAATTGTTTTCGCTACTTTACGGCAGTAAAAAAGATTTTGGAATAGAGATTTTTCCTGTGTCACAAAACTTTTCGTCCTCGGCCACGCCTCAAACAGGCGGAGAGATTCGATAGTCCACAACCTTTAAACTTAAAGCTCTTGCCATTCAACAAATTCTCGCTTTTCCATACTGAACACAAGAGCAACTCGTCTGACGTCACTATAGAGGACGTCCCGAATCTTCTAGGCCGCGTTAAGAAAAATTTACCTCTCCTTGAAGCCAATTTACATACGTGTCAGTCTTATCTACGTAAATCTGGCCTTCTTTCAGGTGCGCGGCAAAAGAAGATGTTCCTAGAGATAATCTATCCGGAAGTTTTTCCGTCATTGTTTCACTGAGATCCTCAAAGTTTCCCATAATTATAAAAAGAACATAAAGCTTCAGTTGGAGAAGGCAAGTTTTGTACAATTAAAATTCTTTGCTAACGCTCTGAAATCTAAATATTTTCGGAGTTGACGTAGAGATCATAAGACGCACTTATTAAATTAATTGAAGAAAGAATAGGACTGAAAAACATGCCTAACCTATGCGAGAGAAAGGTAGTTGAGATAAAAGACTCCCTCCGACACTCCAATCGCAAGGATCGCCATTACAACTCTCCGTTGGATTTAAAATCGAAACAGCTTCTGGATGTAAGCAATCTATCTGCAGCCCAACTTAATTCCGCACTCGAAAAAGGCTACAAACAGATCTTGGAAGGAAAAGGCATTCCGTCCCACATAGCTTTTGAAGCGCTTCGTAAGAAATATCATTTTTAAAATCAATTTCCTTCGGGAAAAACAGGGCCATCAATTTGAGCGTCCTGCGACAGGCCTTCTTCTCATTAATCCTTTAGTCGCTTTCTATCTCCAGCCAATATAAGGACTTAGCTCACCGGTAAAACAAATGCCCAAGTAATCTCTTATCCTACCGCGGTTCTGTCCGTTTAATGTTCGCTGGGTAAAGTAAGCGAAACGGATGCCGTCTACCACTGGGCGGATGTCGAAATTACGAGCGGTAAGAATGTGGTCGAACTAGAAGACGGCAGAAAGACGCCTAATCAATAACCTTTGTAGTGTCTCTCTTCGGCTCCTGATTGAAGTCCAATCTCCAATTTCCGGCTGCACCTTCTTGAAAGGTTGGTACAGCCGGTATGCTGTTAAGCCACTTCAAGCAAACCCAAGGCCATCTCACACGCCTGATTAACAAGGTCCGCACTTTTTGCGGACTCTGCCATGCCCAGATACGTAGAATTTGAACGATTGAGGCAAATTCAAAAGAAAAAACGAGAAGCATTTTCCTGAATCCTATCAGAAGTATGCTTCCCGATAATGGTTTCTCTCTACTTTCAGTTTTGAAGTTGTTTACACCTCTTGCCTTGGATATGCTCCTTCCATGATTCTTTGATAATTAGCCTTATCGGTGTCGCCTTCAGTCGAAATGCACAGCACCTTTGCATTCTCATCAAGCCCCATCGCTTGACGATGTTTTACAAAACGAGGATCCGTCATTATTTCAATGAGAGCCGCAACTCCTGCTGCACCGCTCTCTCCGGCAACGATAGGCTTATCACCGTCAATTGGCCTAGCAAGGGTACGCATAGCTTCTGCCGCTAAATAATCCGGAAGCGCGGCAAACCACTCAGCATGCTGCTCAAGAATACCCCAGCCGAGTCTGCACGGCACCCCGCACGAAAGTCCGGCCATAATCGTGCGCAGATCTCCTTCAACCACTTGCAGTTCGCCGTTGTCTTTCTCAGCAGTCTTAAAGACGCAGGCTGCATTATCAGCCTCAGCAATGAGGATTTTGGGTGCTTTGTCCTTGTAGAAGTTGCAGAAGAAAGCGACCATAGCTCCGGCAAAAGAACCGCAGCCCGCTTGAAGAAAGATGTGGGTCGGAACATTGTCTCCAAGCTGCCTTAGAGTTTCCAGTGCCAGCGTGAGATAGCCTTTCATAATGATTGCAACCGTTTCTGATTTCTCTCCGTTGTCAGTGTCCTGAACGAAGACCCAACCGTTTTTCTCAGCAGCGGCTTTTGCAATTTCGTAAGTACCGTCGTAGTTTTTATCGGTTACAAATGTTTCCGCACCAAGATTTTGAATCGTACGGATTCTTTCTTCAGTACTTCCGGCAGGCAGGAAAATCACGCATCTTTGCCCCATCTCTTTGCAGGCCCATGCAATTCCGTGGCCGTGGTTGCCGTCGGTAGCTGAGCAGAATGTAAGAGTATTAGGAACCTTTGCGCTAGCTTCGCAGAGCTTAACGAAATTAAGCTTCTCAGAGGCCATTCCTAAGTATTGACTCATGTATTGGGCAACACAGCGGCTTCCTCCGAGACCTTTGAACGAATTAAGCTTAAACCGAGTGCTCTCGTCCTTAACGTACAAAGCACCGATTCCTAACTTCTTCGCAAGTCCCTTTAATTCCACAAGATTAGTTTGCCGATAGCCGGGAATAGAGCTGTGAAAGCTGAGAGATTCTTCCGCAGCTTTCATATCAAAAATCTTATCCACTCCGCAGGATTCACTAAGTCGCTTGTTTTTATGGATGAGTTTCATAGCTCTGTCCTTTCTTTCTACATAAGAAGCTGATTGACGATTTCCTGGTAAATCTTCGGGCCCTTATATAAAGCTTCTTGATCAAAGTGCATTTCGGGATCATGAAGGCCCGGAGTTAATCCGCAGCCGATTCCCATATAAGCGGCCTTGAGAGTCGGCTTGTGAAGTTTGTAAAAGTGGAAGTCATCTGCCCCAGGAGAAACGAGCTTATCCACGATATTTTCAGCTCCTACTACTTTTACTAAAGCATTCTTGGCTACCCTGATTGCATCTTCATCAATTTCTGCAGCCGGAACTCCCTCTGGAGCTTTGATCTCTGAAGAGCCTCCGTAGAGCTTAGGAACTTCTTCAATAATTGAAGTTATCTTACTAATGAGGCTGCGCATGATTTCATTAGTCTGCGCTCTCAAGTCAAATGCAATCTCACAAGAGTCAGGAATAGTATTCAAAGACTTTCCTCCGGCTACAATCTTTGTAACCTTAGCGCTATGCTGAATGCTGGGATCTTCTCGAAGCGAATTAACTGCATTGATTATCTGGACAGCGATTTCGGCTGTATTAACTGCAAGATGGGGTCTGCCTGCGTGGGCGCCTTTTCCGTGAATAACCGCCTCCATGATGTAATTAGAGCCGTGCTGCAAAAGTGGACAACATTCATTCGGTTTTAACTCTTGAACGGGCCTCAAGTGCATGGCAAAGAGCCAGTCCAAATCGTCGACTACTTTATCTTTAATGACAGCGCGTGAACCGGTATCAACTTCTTCTGCCGGCTGGAAAATGAGCTTCAATTCTCCTCGATTGATTCCGGTTTTACTTATTTGGTCAGCAAAGGCAAGAAGCATCGAAGCATGAGAGTCATGGCCGCATGCGTGAATAGCAGTGGTCTTTCCGTCTTTGTTAAACAGAAGAGCATCGATGTCAGCTCTAAATCCAACTTTCTCTCCGGGCATTTTGCCTTTCATCACAGCAACAACTCCTGTTCCTCCGGCTAAACCGGTCTGAACTTCAAACCCCGGAAGTGACTTTAGGTAATTAGCAATATAAGCTGCTGTTTTGTGTTCGTTCCATGCCGGTTCCGCAATACTATGAAGATCTGCATAAATATCAAGAAGTGGTTTAGTCATGATGTTGGTCTCCTTAAACGATGAACTGCATAATGAACATGCAGATAATCGAATTCAAAATTGAAATGGCAAAATAAACTTTGTAGAACTTAGCCTGAACGCCGGAAGTTCCCAGGACGCGTCCCCAGTATTGGAGCTGGGCACCCATAAGGAAAATTGCCGGAATAAGGATCGTGACCTGCTCGCCTGTCAAAAGACCTTGAGCATAGAGACTGGCGGCAATGCCGACCCCGCCTCCCATGGAAAGCCAAGCTCCGATAAGGACCGTGATCGCAACTCCCGGAAGAGAGAAAACGGCCATGACCGGATCAAAAACAACGGCAACAAGGTCAAGAAAGCCGGTAATTTTGAGGACGGCAATGACGGCAAATGCCATAAGTACGTTTGGCACGGTGCTTTTAACGCCGATATTCCAGCCTTTAAGTGCGCCTTCTACGAAAACATCAGCGATAGTCTTTTTTTGAATAATTTGTGAAGAAGCAGACATTTTGTTTTCCTTTATTGGGTTTAGCGTTAGTTCTTAATTTGTTCATCCGAAAAACGTTTCAAGTAAATGCGCATTAAGTTGGCACCGAACACCTTGAAGATGAAAAGAAAGACAAATGGAACTCCGATTGGAAGCGTAAGGAATGCAAAAAGCGCACTTCCCGTTGATAGATAGTTATCAACCGTAGAGCCTGCCGAGAACTGGAAGGCTACAAAAATTGCTCTTTCTCTATCCGTGAGGTGCCCGGATTCAACTAAGTCTCTGGTCATTGCAGCACCCCCGTCTGTGGTTTGCAGGCTGCAAATAAGTGCCAAAGCTGCGACTCCCGGGATACCCATAATTGGTTTAAGAATTGGAGTTAAGAGCTTACGAGCGGCTTCTAAGCCGTGCAGATGGTCAACAACGTTAATGATTCCTAACGCCAGCATCATGCCAGGCACGATACCAAGCGCAAAAAGAAATCCATCCTGCGCTCCGAAACCGCCTTTTCCCTTGAAGTTAACGCCGAGATCTCCCATTGTGCCGAAGTGTCCGACGATGTTCGCGAAGTCTAATGCTCCCCAACCGGACTGTATTCCGTGAAGAGCTCCTGAGAAGAAAACAAGCGCGGCAAATAAAGAAATATAGCCGCTTGCCATACGTTTAATGTTTTGGATATTTGAGCTGGAACTCGAGACTAGCGAGCCGGCTTCTAATTCCGGATTGATAGAGTTATTCATGAGGTTCTCCTTGGGTAGTTTTGGGTATTAGTTGAGTTAAGAGAGGAACAACACTGAACTCATATATAACAATAATCTTAAACAGCCTCTATTTGTAATAAAATATTGACTAAAAATATAACTATCTTATGGAAAATAAAAATCATGCTTCATGCAGAAAAATTTAATATTGATGCATCCTTAAGAGAACTTATGCCCCACGGCTCTGCCTCCTTTCCGATGGAAGTGGAATGGGCCGACTTTCGACGCATGGTCGGTGGAATGATTAGTTGGCACTGGCATGAGGATCTACAGTTTTTTTGATCTCGGAAGGAGAAGTAGAAATCACAGTGGGTCGAGTACGCCATCATTTAAAAGAAGGAGAAGGACTATTTGTCAACAGCGGACTGCTTCACATGAGCCGCTCTTTGAGCGAAGGATGGCGATCTGCCTATTACTGCTTAGATTTTTCTCCAATGCTTCTAAGTCTTTTCAGTGGAAGTATCTTTGAGAAGAAGTACGTACGTCCATTTCTCAGCACTTTGTTTTTGGACGGCTACAGACTTAATCCGGAAACTTTGTGGCAAAAAGAGATTTTAGATAATACGCTTAGGATTGCCGAACTCACGGAAGGCAAAGAATTCGGATACGAATACAAGATTGTGAACTTATTAACCGCTATGTGGCTTGAACTTCTTTCTCATTCAAATGAAGATAAGGCCGCTGATGGCAATCGTTTGCAGGAAAAAGCAGTTTGCAGCATCATCACCTACATCAACGAGCACTATTCAGAAAAAATAACTCTCGAGGAAATTTCCGAAGCTGTTCACAAAAGCCAATCCGAGTGTTGTCGCCTTTTTAAACTCATTGCCGGAAGAACGATTTTTCAGTATTTAGAAGAATTAAGAATTGAGAAGGCCACGATACTTTTAAAAACATCGCCGCTGTCCGTTGATCAGATCAGTATGCGCACAGGTTTTCAGTCTTCGAGTTATTTCATTAAAAAATTCCGCGAGAAAACCGGCTTGACACCCCTGGCGTTTCGAAAAAAGGTTAAGGCGCCGTGATTCATGCCTAGGAAGAGAAGTCTCAGGATACAGTGTTCTTCTAAATAGGAGCTTCCTCGAATATGAGGGCAGAATGTTACATAGCCATATCTTAGAGAGAAAACTAGGACTCATAACTTTCTATCTTTACGAAAATCCGCCAATAAAGATTGCTTTTCCCAGCATACTGTTATACGGTCTGTCGCATCTAACTCGATTATTGATCATCTTACTCTCACAGAAATATAGTAAGGAAAACGGCGAGCATACCTATATGCAAACAAAAAAATAAATAATAATTTCAACAAGTTAACCACAAAAAACCGCCAAAGGCGCTTTAAATAACACTTTCGGCGGTATTAAATGCTTTCAGCAAAAAATTAGGCAATTAGATAATTTGCCATGTATGCAACTACCGTACACACTATCAAACCAAATATATGATTAGGCCTTTGAAATAGATTAGCCTCCTTCAAAGTCGAGCCAGGTGTAACCGGTATAAGAGTCGGTAAATTTGCGACCGGACCTCCGGTTAAAAAATGTTGAAATATTGCTGCAGGACCACAGGCAGCAATCGCTGCAGCCAAAGGTGTTACGCCGGCACCGATAATGACGGGAAGAAGCGGGATCGTTAGGGCGCCCGAAGCTGAATATGATTGAGTTATCAACCCGGCAATACAAGAGACCAGAATCATAATCAAAATAGGCGAAAAATCTAAGACTGGTTTTAAAGCCGTATTAATGGTTTCCGTCAGTCCTATGGCTTTGATGACAGAGCCCATAAATACGAATCCGATTGTAGCCACGAGAGGAATGGACATTCTCTTAAGACCATCTATCATCTGAGCCTCCCCTTTTGCAGGATTAACTCGGGCCATTAAGATAGTAATCAGCCCGCATGTAATACCCACTATAAAAACCGGAAGTCCCACAGCAAAGCCAATCATCATAAGCAAGAAAGGAAAGAAAGCCTTCCATGAAGAGATGTTATTAGTGTCTTCTTTTTCCATGCTTTGAAGAATCTTTTGCGCTTGCTCGGGCGTCAGCAGTTTTCCTTCCTTCTTCATTTTCATGTAATTTCGGAAGAAGGCAAAACTAATAACAGATAACGCTGTGATTGCTCCAGCGATATTAATTAAACCAAATCCAATTCCTGCTGAGCCTATTATTGCTACTTGAGTAGGATGTGTAAAACCACCGAAGTTACCTAAAATGCCAGCGTGGCCTTGCGCACCTGCAGCTCGATTTGGATCCATTCCCATTTTAACGGCAGCTGGACAAGCAATGGCGCCGGTAACAATGGGTGGAGCATAACCCGTAAGCATTCCGATAATACCGGCTGCGACAGAGCCAGCACATATCACCCCTGGGCCACCTCCTAACCGGGTTCCAAAACGAATTACTGAACGGACTATTGCTGCCAGAAAACCTGTTGCTTCAAGAACTCCGATGAACATCAGCACACCGGTCATATCTGCAATCACTCCAATTAGTCCGCTGCTTACTAGTTTAGCAACAGTAATTGGTTCACTTCCTGCAAGAGGGAAACCTGCGATGATAGCCACCAACGCTGATCCCAAAATAGCAGTTAAATAAAGAGGTGTTTTTCCAGAAATCATTAGCAGGAGAACGATTCCCATCACACATTGTGCAAATATCATTTGGCTTGTCATTGAGGTTCTCCTTATTTCCTAGGCGATAATTCTTGAAATGCTCTGACAACAGACAAAGCCAGCAATTCTTGCCTTTGTGAAAAACTATCCTTCACTGCGTATTCTCTATCTGTGTGCAGATTTCCTCCTACAGGCCCCATGCCGCAGATAGTCGGAATGTTCATGCAAGAAGTAATCCCCGCATCAGCTGCTCCTCTTACTTCAAGACCTTTAACCTCCCATCCAAGTGCATCTCCGCTTTCTTTAACAATATCAAAGAGTTTGGTATTGCTTTCATTAACTAAAAAAGGCAAGAACCCAATTGGTTCATCGCAAACCACCGTGATCCCATCTCTAGAGTTCTTTTCGCACGCTTTCCTGATTTGGCTTAAGAGATATTCCCTCTGCTCAATGGAGGAAAAACGTGTATATATCTTTGCACTAGCCTCTGGCGCAACTATGATCGCACCTTCTCCGCCCTCTATTTCTCCTACGTTGACGCTGTATCCTTGCTCTTCGTTTTCAAGGCTCGAAATCTCCGCAATTACTTTTGCAAGTGCATGAATTGCAGATCTTCCTTCTGAATATGCATTTCCAGCATGAGAAGAACGTCCTTTTACCTTAATCGAAATAAGATCTCCTCCGTTCCTTCCGATAACTACAGAACCGTCTGCACGCGCAGGTTCGAGAAAAAAAGCTGCAATTGCGTTCTTTGCTCTTTCTGCAACAAATGGCTGGGAAGCCTCGGATCCAATCTCCTCGTCAGAAGTAAAAACGATCTCAATCGGAATCTTGGGTAGAGTATGTTTCAGCTCAGATAGCGCCTTAATCACAAAAATTCCGTTTGTGATTCCGCCTTTCATGTCCGCACAACCGGGCCCATAAACATTGTTTGCATCCTCTGAGAATGGACGTACCGCAACAGTTCCGTGTGGGAAGACCGTATCGCGGTGACAGACTAAAAGAATTCGCTTCTCATTTGACTCTGGTTCGCAGTTAAAACATGCACTAATAGGGTTGCCAAGAGTTTCATGATGTCTTACTACTATGTCCGCTCCCATTCTTTCGCAGGTTTCAGCAAGAAAATTACCCAAACAGTCAACATCTTTTTTATTTCGGCTTCCGCTTTCCATGTTGACAATAGTTTCAAGAAAAGCAAAAACAGCTGACTCTTCCTTTGCGAATGTCTTTTTGAATAATTCAGCTACTGAGTCTCTTTTGCAGTGATTCATTTTTTCTCCTTGGGATGAAGTAAAAGTCAAATTCCACCTCGGAGTCTATGAATACATTTTTTATATGTTAATAGTTGTCATATTGATATGACAACAACTATTGACATAAAAGAGAGCTCTCCATAAAAATAGTATTAAACATCGCATTTTTCTCGTAACAGCAGATTTGTCTTTTTCTAAATTTTCTAAGTACAGCTTCGGAAGAGAAATGCAAATGATTCTTTAAGCGGAGAAACTCATGTCATTAGAATTACATCCTCACTTTCAAATTTCTGGGTCAGCAGAGCAAAGAGGCTTCCAATATGGAGAGCTCGCATCGTCGTACATTTGTAAAAACATTGAGTTCTACAAAAAAATGTTTGCTTCATATGGCATTTCTTGGGAAAAGGCTAAGTCAGCAGCCCTCCAATATGTTCCTCATATACAAAATTATTTACCACAAGCTTTAACCGAGATGAGGGGCATTGCAAAAGGAAGCAATAAGTCTTTTGAAGATATCTTAACTCTCAACTGCAGAAGTGAGATTATTTTTGCTATGCCAAATGGCTGTTCTTCCATTGGCGCATTACCAGAACAAACCGAAAATGCGCATACTTATCTCGGTCAAACCTGGGACTGGCTAAAAGAGGCAAATGAAACGACAATAATCTTAGAGATTCATCCGGATCAAGGACCCTCTCTTCTTATCTGTGCAGAAGCTGGAATTATTGGCGGAAAAGGGTTAAATAGTTCTGGCATCGGAGTTTGTCTAAATGCGTTGAGTATCGGAGAGGGTACCTTAGGCGTTCCTCTTCATGTCATGTACCGCGCTATCCTGTCTCAAACAACCATAAGTAACGCTTTAGATTGTGTTGCTCATCCGCAAAGAGCGGGTTGTGGAAACTTCGCCATTGGTTCTGGTGAAGGTTTCCTTATGAACGTTGAATTCACTCCTTACAACTTTGATGTGCTCATGCCAACCCAATCTTTAATGTGTCATACCAATCACTATTTGTCTCCTTTGTTCCAAGGACAAGACTCTTTCAAACGTGATTTGTGCGATACCTTCGTCCGACTTAATCGCCTTCAAAGATTAGCAATGAATTCAAGCTACCCCTTAACCAAAGAAAAACTCAAAGTGTTCTTATCCGATCACAAAAACTATCCAGATTCCATTTGCAGCCATGAAGATCAAAAGGATCCAGTAGGAAAACGCCTCTCAACAGTCTATGCGGTCTTAATGGATCTAAACGAATGTTCTTTAGAGGTCACGCCTTCAGCACCTTGCGAATCTTCATTTAGGACTTACACTCTCGATCATTGATAATTTGCAAAGAATAGATTCAATAGAAATGATCCAAAACCTTCATAAAACTCTCGGTTCCACTGTTTTTGAAGATTTATTTCAAAAGATTGAAAGCGGCTTCTATCCGGAGGGATCAAAACTTCCGGCTGAAAATGAGCTCGTTTCCATCTATGGAGTGTCTCGTCCAATTGTTAGAAATGCTTTGCAGGCCTTGCGAGAGCAAGGTTACATAGAATCTACGAAAGGTCTTGGAAGTTTTGTGACACGGAATAAATCCTTGAGGTTTATGGATTTTCGCCCCGTAGTCGCCCAAGAGGACATGCTTAGATGCTACGAATACCGCGCGGCCTTTGAAGGAGTAATGGCTGCTCAGGCTGCTCTAAGAAGGAATGCTAAGGACTGCGTACAATTGCAAAAATCCTATGAAGAAGTCGAAAAACTAACAAATAGTTCTCCGGGTGAAATTTGGGAAGCCGATATCAGGTTTCATGAAACCATAGCTCAAGCTTCTCATAATCGTTTTTTTTATGCAGGCTCTTCAAGCCATACGTTTTCAAATGTCACAGGGCATGAACAATGTTTCGTTGTTTTTTAAAGCAGATAAGGCAAGACATGCTTTGATTAGAAGCACTGAACATAGCTTGATTCTTGAAGCCATCTTAAAAGGTGATCCGGAAATGGCAAAAGCAGCCATGACCTTACATCTAGAAAGATCCAAAAATTGGTTAAATTGAAAAGTCTGCTCTTGCATTGTGATTATGCGCCTTATAGGATTAGCCTACTAAACTCGAAGGCAATTGAACTTTCAATTGGGTTTCTTACAGCGATTGAACATAAGCTTCGACAGCCTTTAGGCGCCATTGTCAACTATTCACTTGCCTTAATAAGAATAATCGAGAAGTCAGAAAATCCATCCCAGGAAAACACTCTTTTAAAAGAAGCGAAGAAAATATAGGAGAGAACTTACAGCGCCGAGCGAATAGTTAAAAAAATTGAATTGATCATTATCAATCTTTTAAAAACACCGCAGAAGCAGCATCTAATTCTGAATGAGAATTCTGATGGAGAGGGACGATGGCGCGTTTTTTGTTGACACTGCAAAATACGGGCGTTTCTTTGCCTGACTATTTAACTTATTCCCCGAACGACTCATCTTTTGTGACTCTTCTCGAATCGTAATTCGACATAACGGACTTAAGTTAACGGAGGAACAGTTCTAAACGTTAAACATTCCTCTTAGCAGCATGAAGTCTGAGGCTCCAGGATTAGACTTGGCAAATGTGCGTTGATGGATAGAAGATTTAGATTCCGTAACTTAGTTTAAGAAACTAGTTCTTCAAGGAATTGAGTTTCAGTTATCTTCCAAAATCCTGTTTCCCTAACTCTATGTACCAGTAAAGGTATTATGCTCACTGATGCCAAGATTGAAGAACGCTTCATGCCAACGAACCACTATTACTCAACGGTTGTTCGGAAATTGTGAATTGCACCCGTAAAACACTGGATTTTGCAGTGAGTCAAAAAATGGCGTTAGAGATGAAAAAATCATCTCATCTTCAAGAAATATAAGGACCTCAGATGACACAATCTCTCTTTTCTCAATACAAAGAAGCAATATCAAACTTTACCGATGTTAAAGATAGAGACGATCTTCTCGTTAAAGATTGTGGTGAACAGAGAATCTACTATGCACCATTTGACTACGTAAATCCGAAAGCGAAATTATTCGTCATCGGCATTACGCCAGGCGAACAACAAATGGAAAATATGCTTATTGAAGCAAAACGGCTTATCCGATTAGGTTTATCCGATGAAGAAATTCAGAAGAAATGCAAGCCAATTGGAAGTTTCAGCGGCGCTATGAGAAAAAACTTAGTGGCAATGATGGATCATGTCGGAGTAGCCGACTACCTTAGCATTGAATCAACTTCTGAGCTATTCGATAAACATGTAGAGCTCGGAAATCTGACCTCCGCTATACGTTATCCAACCTTCCTCGTCAAAGACGGAAAAGAAACGAATTTTGCCAGCGATATAAAGCCGAAATCCGCACTTTTCAGCTTTGCTGCACCATTAACCATTGAAGAAATAGAAAAGGCTCCAGAAGCTCTCCTTTTGCCTCTTGGTCCGAAGGTAAGCAACTATCTTCAGAAAGTCCTGAAAGGAACCGAATATGAAAAAAATTTGCTGCCGCAGATTCCTCATCCGTCCGGCGCAAATGCTGAAAGAATTGCTTATTTCTTGGGAAAAAAGAAAAAAGAGGATTTAAGTCCAAAAACCAATCCGTACAAGATTGACGCGGAAAAGCAAGAAATCCAAAAAATCCTGCGAGAACGCATGAAATAATTTCTCGGCAGAAAAAACTAAACCCTCGGAGCCGTAATGACTTCGAGGGTCTGTTTTAAATAATTGAGCCCGGAGGCTACCTACTTTCGCAAGAAATACAACTCACTATCATCGGCGTGGAGGCGTTTCACTGTCCTGTTCGGGATGGGAAGGAGTGGTTCCACCCTGCTATGGCCTCCGGGCTTTAACTTGTTCTGCATCTTTCGATGCTCGGAAATTCTTATCAATCTTGACGAGCATTTAAGCTCTGCTTTGTTTTACTTTACTTGCTACAACCAACGTAGGCTTTAAGCTTCACGGTTATAGGATCAAGCCTCACGAGCAATTAGTATCAGTTAGCTCAATGCCTTACAGCACTTACACACCTGACCTATCGACGTCCTGGTCTAGAACGACTCTTTTGGGAGGTTTTACCTCCGGGAAGACTCATCTTCAGGCAAGTTTCCCGCTTAGATGCTTTCAGCGGTTATCTCTTCCGCACTTAGCTACCCGGCAATGCCACTGGCGTGACAACCGGTACACCAGAGGTGCGTCCACTCCGGTCCTCTCGTACTAGGAGCAGCCCCCGTCAATCTTCCAACGCCCACGGCAGATAGGGACCAAACTGTCTCACGACGTTTTAAACCCAGCTCACGTACCTCTTTAAATGGCGAACAGCCATACCCTTGGGACCGACTACAGCCCCAGGATGAGATGAGCCGACATCGAGGTGCCAAACACCGCCGTCGATATGAACTCTTGGGCGGTATCAGCCTGTTATCCCCAGAGTACCTTTTATCCGTTGAGCGATGGCCCTTCCATTCAGAGCCACCGGATCACTATGACCTGCTTTCGCATCTGCTCGAGTTGTTGCTCTCGCAGTCAAGCACGCTTTTGCCATTGCACTATCAGCACGATTTCCGACCGTACCTAGCGTACCTTCGTACTCCTCCGTTACCCTTTAGGAGGAGACCGCCCCAGTCAAACTGCCTACCATGCACGGTCCCAAGACAGGATCACTGTCCGTGGTTAGAACCGCAAACAAATCAGGGTGGTATTTCAAGGTCGGCTCCAAGACCACTGGCGTGGCCTCTTCTCTGCCTCCCACCTATCCTACACAAATCGGTTCACAGTTCAATGCAAAGCTGCAGTAAAGGTTCATGGGGTCTTTCCGTCTAGCCGCGGGTAGATTGCATCATCACAAACATTTCAACTTCACTGAGTCTCGGGAGGAGACAGTGTGGCCATCGTTATGCCATTCGTGCAGGTCGGAACTTACCCGACAAGGAATTTCGCTACCTTAGGACCGTTATAGTTACGGCCGCCGTTTACTGGGACTTCGATCAAGGGCTCTCACCCCATCAATTAATCTTCCAGCACCGGGCAGGCATCACACCCTATACGTCGTCTTTCGACTTTGCAGAGTGCTGTGTTTTTAATAAACAGTCGCAGCCACCTATTCTCTGAGACCGTTTCCCGCTCAAGGTGTCTCTCCTCTCACGGTACTACGGCACACCTTCTTCCGAAGTTACGGTGTCAATTTGCCGAGTTCCTTCTCCCGAGTTCTCTCAAGCGCCTGAGCATATTCAGCTCGCCCACCAGTGTCGGTTTGCGGTACGGTCCGCGTCAGACTGGGGCTTAGAGGCTTTTCTTGGAAGCACTTCCGATCACTTCGCCGCCGTGGCGGCACGTGTCTTTGCCTTGGAGATGCGTCTGCGGATTTGCCTGCAGACCTCCTACGCTCAACAACCGGGACTTCCAACACCCGGATGATCTTCCATGCTCCGTCCCCCCATCGCATCTGACGCAGGTTCAGGAATATTAACCTGATTCCCATCGGCTACGCCTTTCGGCCTGACCTTAGGAGCCGACTCACCCTGCTCCGATGAACGTAGAGCAGGAATCCTTGGGCTTACGGCGAGCAGGCTTTTCACCTGCTTTAACGTTACTCATGTCAGCATTCGCACTTCTGATATCTCCAGCAGTCCTCTCGAACCGCCTTCGCAGACTTACAGAACGCTCCCCTACCACGCACTGGATAACCAGTGCATCCGCGGCTTCGGTTAACAGCTTAGCCCCGTTACATCTTCCGCGCAGAAGGACTCGACCAGTGAGCTATTACGCTTTCTTTGAAGGATGGCTGCTTCTAAGCCAA
>OGKG01000324.1_pt1 | contig 61583 bp, 53 predicted proteins | sample 1572201 | NCBI WGS metagenome assembly OGKG01 (sample SAMEA2582146, study PRJEB24529) | metagenome | biome: Human gut stool | place: China | collected 2011 | reverse complement strand
GAAATAATTCTCATGGCTCCAACAAAATACTCTCTGGATGAACCGGCATTAAACAAGGCAGCAAATTGTCCCGGAAAAACTTCTGTAATAAAAATCCCTAAAATCATCAAGCCAATCGAAAAAATAATACCATATTTCATTCCGTCCTGAATTCTTTTTTTACTTCGCATTCCATAAGCAAATGCAAGAATCGGCGTAATCGCATCCCTCAATCCAAAAGCAAGGAACAAAACAAATTGCTGCACTTTATAGAAAAGCCCATATGCAGTCTGTGCAGAAGCATCAAATTTCAATATCAGATTCATCACATATACCATAATGGACATAAGTGCCTGTGCAATAATCGCCGGAAGACCGATTGCATAAATTTCTTTTATAATTTTACCATCCGGCTTCATATACTTGAATCCATGTTCAAATTCTTTATTTAATTTGATATGAAAAACAAACAGCAGTACAGCCGAAGCAATCTGTCCAATTACCGTTGCATAAGCGGCTCCCTCCACACCCATTTTCGGGACCGGTCCAATGCCATAAATCATAATCGGGTCAAGAATGATATTGATTACCGCACCTGCCACCTGACCAATCGTAGAATACAGTGAGCGCCCCGTCGCCTGCAGTAATTTTTCAAACAAAGAAAAGAAAACAATTCCAAAAGAAAGCACGCAGCAGATTTTAAGGTAACTGGTTCCCATAGAAAGCACTTCCGGATTCGCTGTCTGTGATGAAATATATGCATTCACACCAAAAATTCCAAACAAAAAACAAATCACATAAATAATCAAACCCAGAAACAAACTGTTTCCTGCAACCATTGCCGCCTTTTTAGAATCTCCCTGCCCAAGTGTTCTTGCAAGAAGCGCATTCGTTCCCACTCCGGTTCCAATTGCAATTGCAACCATAAGCATCTGCACCGGAAATACAAGCGTAAGAGCATTCAGCGCAGCCTCGCTCCCCTCCTTCATATTGCCAACAAAAGCACTGTCCACGATATTATAAACCGCCTGCAATGCCATCGATAAAATCATTGGAATCCCCATTTGAATCATAAGTTTATAAACCGGCATTTCCCTCATTTTGTTATTTTCAGTCATGTCAATCCTCCTTTTTTCTGCAAAAAAATAGAGCAGCAAAACTGGATTTACGCAATTTTGCTACTCGTTCAATAAAGTATTATATTTGTAATTTTTTTAATTGTCAAATGTTTTTTACTGATTATTCCTCCAAAAAGAATCTCCTTAATCTGCTCAAGATTTTCAGCAAAATAAATTCCCTGCTGCCTTTCCTCGGTTGATAAATCTTTCTCAATCATATGCCGAAGTAAATCCCTTAAACTGTCATAATAACCGTTAAGATTATAAAGAATACACGGAGCATCCAAATGTCCTAACGACACTTTCGACATAATTTCCGCGATTTCTTCCAATGTACCGGTACCACCAGGAAATGCGATAAAAGCATCCCCCAGTTCAATCATCTTCGCTTTTCGTTCCGACATGTCATTTGTTACAATTAGATTTGTAACATCTTCGTACAAAAAACCTGCATCAATAAAAAACTGTGGTTCCACACCGGTAACCTTTCCCCCTGCACGCAGCACGCTTTCAGCAATTTCGCCCATCAGCCCGGATTTAGAGCCTCCGTAAACAAGCGAATTTCCACTTTCTCCAATCCATGTGCCAAGTTCTCTCACTGCATTTGCAAGTGTGTTGTCGTTTCCTTTGCTGGCTCCAAGATATACGGTAATATTCATAGATACCTCTCCTCATCATTGTATATTTTCTAGCATAAAAATCATTTTTCGGCGTTTTGGCATTATTTTTTTCGGCGTTTTGGCATTATTTTTTTCGGCGTTTTGGCATTTTTCTATTGTTTTTCCTCAAGTAAATCATCTTCAGTAATCTCACGTATCACTTTACATGGGGAACCTGCTGCAATCACTCCTGCAGGAATATCTTTTGTCACTACACTGCCTGCTCCAATAACACTTCCATCACCAATTGAAACACCGCCTACAACCGTCACGTTGGCACCGAGCCACACATTTTCTCCAAGCGTTATCGGCGCACTTGTCAACATGCGGTTTCTCTGAGACGGATGAATCGCATGTCCGGAACACGCCAGACACACACCGGGAGCAATAAATGCACCCGCTCCTATGTTGATTGGTGAAGTATCCAACATCACCACGTTGTAATTGATAACTGCAAGTCCATGAAAATGAATATTAAATCCATAATCGCACTTAAAACCATCCCCCGGAAATGCAAGCTTATTGTAAGTTCCAAACAACTGCCGCATAATACTTTCTTTTTCTTCCTGAGTATTATCCCCCAAAGAATTCAAACGCTTCAGCAAATCACTTGCTCTTTCCTTCAATTCCTTTGGATTATCAAATGGATTACAATAATATGGCTCCATCGATGTCATTCTCTCCATTGCCTGATTCACATATTCATCTTTTTCTTTACTATTCATCGTCTAAATCCTCCGAATTTTTATATCTATATTCTGCCATAGTTACACCTCATCATGCATCATGCATTCTAACGCCCTTGATGAAGCTAATGTATCTTCTCCCATTTTTAAAATATCCTCTCGATTTACCCACTTATAATCAACAGTTTCTCCTTCTTGCAAGACAATAGAATTTTTATCACATTTGGTAACACATAAGTATTCCACAAAAAGTGAATGGTAACCATCATGAACAACCCTTTTTAACTCTTTTAAGTCTGAACAAACAATTCCTGTCTCTTCTCTTAACTCTCTAATTGCACATTCTAACGGCGATTCTCCCTGTAATGCCGAGCCACCCGCTGTCAATTCCCATTTCCCACCAAATTGTTTCTTATAATCCCTCTGCATGAGTAAATATGTACCATCCGTATGTTTCACAATAATTTCCCCTACCAAATGATACACCCCATCTGGAATAACTTCTCCTCTTATAAGCGAACCATCGGCAATCTTATTAAAATATTTATCGTATGCATCCCATTTTTCAATCATAAATACCCTCTCCTTCTGTATAACTAAACTACACCTGATTCCCCCTCATTTTACCACAACATCAAACCTCATGAAAGTAACAAATGCAACGCTTTCGGCAAATTGTAGTTTACATGCCGATACCCCTGCGTGTTTGATAAGCGAAAGCGGCACAAGCGGTGCAAATTTATTTGAGACATTTTACGGAACTTCCAAAAAACCACCACCTATGCTATACTAATCTCAAGATGTTTTGGACGATTTTACAAGTAAAAAGGAGGTATTTCATGAACCACGAAAACATCATTTCCAAACTCACTCTGGAAGAAAAAATAGCGATGATTCATGCCGCCGGACTTTTTCGTTCCGGTGCAGTAAAACGACTTAATATTCCTTCGCTTGTTATGTCAGATGGACCAAGCGGAGTTCGTCAGGAATTTGAAAATGACAGTTGGACACCAATTGATGATACAACGGATTTCGTAAGCTGGCTGCCGAGTAATACATGTCTTTGCACCACGTGGAATCCTAACCTTGCCCGTAAATTTGGCGAAGTGTTAGGGGATGAGGCACGCGGACGAGGAAAAGATGTCATTTTAGCACCCGGCATCAACATCAAACGGACTCCTCTGTGTGGAAGAAACTTTGAATATATGAGCGAGGATCCACACCTTACCGGACGTATGGCAGCCCCTTTGGTGCAGGGAATCCAGTCACAGGATGTAGCTGCTTGTGTGAAACATTTTGCCCTGAATAATCAGGAGTGTGACCGATTAAGTGTCGATACCAAAGTCGATGACAAAACACTTTTTGAATTATATCTGCCGGCATTTTATGATGCATTAATGGAAGGTGGCTCGTATAGTGTGATGGGTGCCTACAATAAATATGACGGCGAATTTTGCTGTGAAAATGCAACGCTTTTAAAAAAGATTCTGCGTGATTTATGGCACTATGATGGGGTTACAATTTCTGACTGGGGCGGCGTACACAACACGGAAAAAACCGCTCTAAACGGGGTTGATATGGAAATGTCCGTCACACCGGATTTTGACGATTATAAATTAGCAAATCCACTTCTTGAAAAAGTAAAATCCGGAAAAATCGACGAATCCGTAATTGACAAGCGGATTGAGCGGATTTTAACAATGATGGAGCGGATTAAGCTCGGTGACAAAACCAGAAATAAAGGCTGCACAAACACAAAAGACCATCAGCAGACCATTCAGCAAATTGCGGAAGAAGGAATTGTCCTGTTAAAAAATGACACGGCACATCTCCCGCTTTCCAAGGAAACAAAGAAAATTCTTGTCCTCGGCGATAACGCCAAAAGAACACATGCTGCCGGCGGCGGAAGTGCGGAAATCAAAGCACTTTATGATATTTCGCCACTGCTTGGCATGCGTATGGTGCTCGGCGGTGATGCACAGATTGACTGGCTGCCGGGTTATTACGTGGATAACGAAAAACATGTAGCCGGTGAAGTCGACTGGCAGGCAGAAAGTCTGGATGTAGATTATACAACAGACCGCGGAAAAGAACAGTTTGACAAAGAAATCCGCCCGATACGTGAGAAGTATCTGAAAGAGGCACTGGATGCCTGCCCGTCCTACGATGAAGTCATCTTTATCGGTGGATTAAACCACGCTTATGACGTCGAAGGATTTGACCGCCCGGACATGACACTTCCATATGGACAAAACGAAGTGATTGAGGCTTTGACAGAAAAATGTAAAAATCTCACCGTGGTACTGATCAACGGCGGTCCGGTTGAAATGCCATGGATTAATAAAGTAAACTCACTGATTCAGACAAGCTACTGTGGCATGCATGGCGGACTTGCTTTAGCACGAGTTCTCTTTGGCGAGGTAAATCCGTCCGGACACTTGGCAGAAACCTATCCGGTTCACCTTTGTGATACACCGACCGAAAAATTCAAATCCTATCCGGGCACAGTGGATAATTCCGGTCAGCGTCATGTGGAATACACGGAAAAATTAATGGTTGGCTACCGCTATTATGAAACCGAAGAAATTCCGGTTCTCTTCCCATTTGGATACGGTCTTAGTTACACAACCTTTGATTTGCATGATTTTTCCGTTGAAAAAACCGACGATGAAACTGTTTGCTGCCGCTGCCAGATTACAAACACTGGAAACAGAGCAGGTGCACAGACCATACAGCTCTATGTCGGCATTCCGGAAGAAGGGCAGCCAAAAAAACAATTGAGGGCATTTAAAAAGGTGGCACTCGCCCCACAGGAAACAAAACATGTTTCCCTCTGCCTTAGCAAAAAGGACTTTGCCACCTATAACTGTAAAAATCAAGCTTTTGTGATAAATGAGGGTACCTATTCCTTATGGATTGGCACTTCGGTAAAAGATATTTTCTTTCAATCCGAAGTCACCCTTTCCCAGAGCGGAATCGTAAAATAATCAACCGTTTCCGTTATCCAAAGTGCGCCTTGTCTGGTTTCACCGGTCTCGTCCATGACAGGGGCCACCAGATAGCGGTCACCAAGCATATATTGACGGTCTAAGAAACCACACACCGGGTCCCCCGGAAACTCTAACACCATTGCTCGCACAAGAGGAATTCCGGTGTCGTGGTTTTCTTTTGCCTTTTCCAGCAAATACGGCAAAAGTTTTTGTTTTACCAAAACGAAATGACGCAATACTTTTGTTGCCTCATCATCGTAAAGCCACGGCACACGATAAGAACCGCTTCCGTGAAGTCTTGAATGACTCGATCTTTCCTTTCTTACTTTTTCTTCTGCCTTGCCACAACATTTTTCATCATTTCCACCTTTGCTTTCTCCTGTGGACTCATGTTTCTAGTCAGAATTTCAAGCAAAACTTTCGATTCTTCCGGTGAAAAAGATAAATTATGGTTTTTCAGTTTCGTGGTTGCCGCCATCAAAAGCGGTGCGGCATCTTTCATACTTTTGCCCTGCATATTCTCAGCCAGTTCCTTCATCACCTGCAATTTTACCGGATGCATTGTTTTAAAAATGTCATACTCGTCAAACATCGATGTGCTCATTTTCTTCTTCCTCTCCCTCATTTTCCGCTTGTTCGGGCTGTTCCACAGAAGCTGCCTGCATCATTTCCATCATAGAAGAAATCATTTCAAAATCCTTTTGACTCTCCTCCGGCATAAGCATCTTTAACATTTCAAATGGATTTTCCGTGCCCTCTGCCCCGGATGCCTCATTTGCCTTCTGCACCTCACGCATCATGCGAAACAAATCCATCATATGCCGCATCTGAAAAAAAGACATCACAGAATCCATCATCTTCCGCTCTCTGCCACAGGTCAAAGGATGAATTGCCTGAAGCAATCCCTCTACATCAATGAGCTCTCCCTCCGATACATCAAAAAATGGGATTGCCACCTTTAATACCTGTACACTTCTTGTATTATGCATTCGGCTATCCCATTTCATCATCTCAGACCCCGCCTTCAAACAAACGAACTACATTTCCTGTATATCCTATGCGCAAGATGCGAAGCCTATTCCTTTTTTCTATGGTCTGATTAATATTTCAGACGATCCGGCGTAATTCCAGTCAAAACATGTTCTAAATATTTTTCAGCCAGATATTTTGCCATCGGCAGATACAGTAATCGATAGTGGAATGTAAAGGTCGGACTGCGGATAGCACACACTTGCCGCATAAACGATCCCCTGAGGTGTGGTCTTATCATACACCAGTCCCTCAAGGATAGAATGTTTCATGAACTTTGCATCCACTAACGAAGCAAAACTCTCTTTTGTAAACACCTTGTCAACAATAGACTTGCCGCCGGAAGTTATACGCAGAGTAATGCTGTTATCAACAAATTTATCTCCTTGTTCATTAATCACAACAGGTAAACTGTCATCCGGCCTGCGAACCACGCTCGATTGATACTCCTTACCTTTATACGTAAAACTGGTCTTACTATCAGATACCTGCATACGTTGCAAACCATTGGCATCCACACTGTCTTTCATCAGTACCTGTATATCTCCCCTATCCTCTTTTTTCTGAGAAGAACAAGCTGACAACAGCCACATCGCTATACATATCCAGAAGTAAAATACGTTTCTCATTCTACCATTTGTTTACAATTAACGGGAACAAAGGAACAAAAAGGGAGGCAAAAATGCAAGGGAAAAGCAAAAGAAATAAAAACGGGCGAAAATGTTCCGCCCGTTTCATAAAACTAATACCATACTATATTTTATTTATACCTATTGAATCTTGATGTTTATAAGACAACAGGAAAAGCAAAAAGTTTAATAGGATCTTTCGTTTTAACATAAAAAAGGAATATAGCCCGATATACCCTATCGTCTGCATCAAAGCCCGGCATATTACACTAATAAAGGCCAACAACTTACGGTACCCGGCTTCATTGAATTTCATAAAGCGCTTCCCATAATTTCCGGAGACAAGGAATACACCACTGCTTCCGGAAAAACAATCGTGATCAAAGCTAATCCCCATATCAGTGCGGCAGATTTGACTTTACGCATCGACTGTGAAGATCCGCTTTATAAGAAAATGACCGATGTAATACCTCAGTATAAAGTTTCTTTCTCTGCCTATAGCCGCCAAGGAAGCTGGGCTTATCCGATACGCCCTGCCCATTGTCGGGAAGGCGTGGCTCTGATGTTAAACCTAGCATACGCATTCTCTTCACAGGAATTCGCAGACGAACTGGAGAAATACAGAGGAAAGCTACATAGCGATAATAATAAGACAGTCATCAATGTCGATCAATTGAAGCAGAAAGTACTAAACCACGGCGCATACCTTCTCGGACACGTCAGTGGTGTAAACGGTTTGGGTGGAGGCTACACTTTAGGTCTGGCAGAATGGTGCTTTCTACAGCATTATCCCGATGATGAATACAACATACATACCATCTTCCACGAAATAGGGCATTGCCTCGGATACGGGCACGACGGTAACATGACCTATGAGCAGACAGGTCCCGGATGGATCACCCTGGGACGTGCTGTCTATCTGAAGTTAGGTCAGGAGAAACGTCTCCCTGTTTACTCACGGCGTTTTATGCATACCCGTAAAAATGCGACTACCCTATACGGTAGTTCTAAATATGTAGGTTCCACATTCGTCATAGAAGATCCGGAACTGGATGCAATAGACGGCGGCCTCGGTTTTCATCCAGTAGAAGACAACGAAAACATTGCAGACGGTACCCCATTATCGGTGTCATTAAAATGGTCGGACGTGCCCGAAGCTACGGAAACGACTTTCAAACCTAAAGATGTTACAGCCTATCAGAATCGCATTTACATAGTTAATAATGCTACCGGAAACTATAGTATAGAAGTCTTCCAAGAGAAGAACGGGCAAGTAATCCATTGTGGACGTATCAGAAACTGGACACGCAACGGCACATCCGAAACTTTTGCCGGTGAACCCAATGGAATTACAGCCGCCCATGGCAAAATATATGTAACCAATACGAGTAGCCGGACAGATGTTTTTGATACCACGACACTGAAATTTATAACATGTATCGGAAACGGACAATGGGGTGAAGGCAGCTATCAAACCGTACATGCTTTCGAAACTTTAGTAAAAAACGGTTGTGTATTCATCCGTGATAAAAGGCGTGTTTGCGTCTTTATGGAAAAAGATGTCACAGCGGATAATTGTATGCGCATACCGAACTACTGCCGTTTCAACAATGTAGGCGAAGTGATGGGAACATACGGAATGACAATAGATAAAGACAATATACTTTATACTACCCACATTGGTAAAAAGGAAATCTATGCCTATGATCTTACTACCATGCGTGAACAGAAAGTATTAAACCCGGTCCGCACCCTGAAGTTACCAACGCAAGCCTATGATGTGGTTTCCTGGGACAGTCTATGTTTGTGACTTTAAATCAAAAGACAGAATGTCTTGTAGAAATCAATCCCCAGGATGGAAGCATCTTAAAAGACTATTCTACCATAAACGGAAAGTCTTTTAGCAATCCGGAGAAAATAGCCCTGGCCCGCCAGACTCTCTTTGTGATAAACCGCGGAACAGGTACAGTGACAAGCATCCCATTAAATGAATTGAAGTAAGAAGAAAGAAATGAAGATAATATATATACTATTCGCAGGTTTATGCCTGCTTTCATGTGAAAAGACAAAGATAGAAGACGTTATCCGGGAAGTGGAACCGGACCAACCTTCATCCATACATTATTACTACTCATACAAAGCCGGAGAAGTGATTAATGCAGAAAAGCTTGGGTATGCTTCCGGTGAATTCATGCCCGGTTGTACATATATATACGGTGACACCCTTTTCATTGCCAATACTCAAAACGGACATTTCAGCGTGGAATTATACAGTTTGTCCGCTCATCAGAAATTAGGTTCATTAAATACATGGACCTACAATGATGTAATGCAAACATTCGGTAATTACGTAGAGGCCATTTCCGTAGCTAATGAGAGGCTTTATCTCGCCAATATAAGCTCGTGCATTGATGTGTTTGATGTACATACACTGAAATTTATCACCCGAATCGGGAACCGTAACTGGGGGCATGGAAACACACAGTTGTTTCATACACATGCAATGGCTATTGTAGACGATTACATAATAGTGCGCATGAAAGATGGTCTGCAAGTAACCTTGCAAAGTGATGTGAGTGCGGAAAAATATCAGAATATAAATTACTACTCACGTGGAAGTCTGGATGGTTTCGATGTAAACAACGGATTTTATTCACATCAGATGGCAGTAGATACAACCGGATTGGTATTTCTCGCCGATTACGGACAATACGGCAACCGGAAAATACATGTGATCGATACTACCCTTATCCAGAAGGGAAGCAATATCACAATGACTACCAGTCAGGCTATTCCTCTGGATTTTAATCCCAGAGGAATAGCCTTATACAAAAATCTGATGTACATCTCAGCAGCCGACGGTAGTATCCGATGCTATGACAGAGAGAAAAAGAAATTCTTCCTGACCTTCAAATCAGTGCCCGGCTATACATTCAAAGGCGGACAAAAGTTATTGGTTTATAACAACCGGCTATGGGTCACAGATGTCTCAACAAGAGAAATCGTCGGAGTAGATATATTCCGCAATGTGATTGAGGAATATGAATAATAACAAGACTAAAGTTACCTCACAAAGCCATTTTTATAATAATCATAAGCAGCATCAATTTTTTCCGGAGTATCTGCATGCAAAAGAAGTAATAATTCGCGGGTAAACTCCAAATGCCCGGTTCCGTTAGCAGTTACGATATTCTTATCGCTGACTGCCTGTTTTTCCTGGTACCCGGCTTCATTGGTATATGCACTACCTGCAAACTGCTTCAGATATGGAAGCGTATTACTGGTATGCTTTACATCATTCAGGAAACCATGCGCTCCCATAAAGGCAGAAGCATTGCAAATAGCTCCAACTATCTTGCCACGCTGTAATGCATCCTGCACAATTGGCACCACCTGTTCTGCTTCAGGCGATTGCCAGTGCATACCACCAACCAATACCAATGCCGCATAGTCAGCAGGCATCGTTTGAAAACTATAATCAGGCAAAGTACGAAAACCGCCGACAGAACGCACAACATCCAATGTAGGGGCAACTACCTTCGGTATATATTTCACTTCACTACCTGGTATTACCCCGGTATTTAGGGAAATGGCAAGGAAAGCGCCTTCCCAGTCGGCATATTCATTTAAAAGCAGGAATAAGACTTCTTGTTTCATAAGATTCGTATTTAGAATGTTTTTAATATCTGCTGACAAAGTTACACCAATACTCAAAAAGTCTACTATTTGGGGATAGGAAAAAACAAAAAAGCTGATATGACTGCCTTTACATAGCAATCATATCAGCCACTCACTATTATTACAGAGATGAAAATTCTATAACGGCATTACCTCCCCTATCTCAGGAATCATCATATTCAGCGAGTCTTGTTCCTGCATCTTCTTCTCATTCGTCAAAGGCTCATTCCAAGGATGCTTTGCCAATGCGTACTTTGAATGATGTACAGTCATTATTTTTTTTGCTTTCAGATCTTTAGCTGCCTTTGCCATATTAGAAGGCATTAGATGGATAAGGTTCCAACCTTCATTATACTGGCCGTTTTCCAGAATCGCAAGGTCTATATCCGGAAAGTGCTTCCCTATTTCCTCAAAATGAGAGTCATAACCACCGTCACCGGCCATATATATTTTCTGTGATGGAGTTTCTATCAGAAAGGATGCCCACAATGTCTGATTGGCCTTTAAACCACGACCGGAGAAATGGCGTGTCGGAAGACAATGGACAGCAAAACCATTTTCCAAAACAGCGTCTTCATACCAGTCCAATTCTACAAGCCGGTCTTTATCATATCCCCAATATTCGAAATGTTCGCCAACGCCGAGTCCGCAAATCACTTTTCCTACCCGGTCTTTCAGACTTTTCACTGTCCGGTAATCCAGGTGATCCCAATGATCGTGCGAAATCACCATATAATCGATATCCGGCATATCTTCGGGTTTATAAACATCAGTTCCTTTAAATGGTTTGTTGACGAAAGATACAGGCGAAGCCATGCAGAAAACAGGATCAACGAGAAATCGCTTTCCATCTACCTGAATAAAGTAGGAAGAATGTCCAAACCAGATCAGTACATTTTCATCACGCCCCAACTTATGCAAATCCGTTTTGATAACCGGAACTTCATTCTCCGGACGCAGGTTCTCAGTTTTGCGGAATAAGAAAGAAAGCATAGCACCAAAGCGTCCTTCGTCCGAAGTCATCATCTGCGTCGGATGCAGATTATTGAACTGGCCGTCACGGTAATGAGGTGAGCGTTTGATTCGCTCTAAACGCGCTCCCTGAGGCAAACTGCCGAAACTCTGCTGATTAATAAAAATAAATACGGAAGCGCATATTATGCCTATAACCGCCAACACAATCCAAAGCCACATCTGTTTTTTATTTTTGCTCATTCTAAATTAGTTTATTAGCTACGAGCTACAAGTACCTTTCGGTGTGATAGCCGGACAAGTGATTTTTCGCCCACAAACATAGCGCAGCCACTCATAGCTTGTAACTCGTAGCTTTTGTGACTCTTACAATGTTCCTTGTTTCAGTTGCTCCACGAACCCGTCGATACGACGCAACTCCTTGGGAATATTAATACTCTGCGGGCAGTGAGGCGAACATTGATCGCAACCAATACAATGATTTGCCTGTCGCAGGCGTGGCACACTACGGTCATAACCAACAAGAAAAGCCTGGCGTGCCTTTCTATAATTCTCGTCTTGTTGGCTCTTCGGTACATTCCCCTCATTCACACATTTATTATAATGTATAAGCACAGCAGGAATATCAATGCCATACGGACAAGGCATACAGTATTTACAGTCATTGCACGGTACAGTAGGGTACTTCAACATCAATTGTGCCGTTTCTTCCAAAAACTCCTTATCATCATCTGTCAAAGGAATCAGTGGAGAGTAGGTACGGATATTATCCTGAAGATGCTCCATATACGTCATGCCACTCAATACCGTTAACACCAGTTCCGGTGAGCCTGCAAAACGGAAAGCCCACGAAGCCACACTATCTTCCGGACGGCGCTGCTTAAGACGTGTCATAATATGAGTCGGTACATTAGACAATCTTCCCCCCAGCAATGGCTCCATAATGATTGCCGGAATATTACGTTTTACCAATTCATCATATAGGTAGTCCGCATTTACATTACGTCCCGAAGAATGTTTCCAGTCCACATAATTGAGCTGTATCTGTACAAAGTCCCATTTCACCTCATCATGCAGAGAAAGTGCATAGTCATAAGTATCCACTGTGCCGTGGAAAGAAAATCCCAGATTACGGATACGCCCTGCCTCACGTTCTTTCAACAGAAACTCCATCATACCATTGTCTATATATCGCGCTTTGAATGCTTCTATTCCACCATTACCGATAGAGTGCAACAAATAGTAATCGATATAATCTGTCTGCAAATCTTCGAAAGATTTACGATACATGGCTATAGAGTTTTCACGGCTATAATTACTAAAGTTGGATAACTTTGTAGCAATAAACAGTTTCTCACGCGGATGACGTTTTAATGCAATACCAGTAGATTTTTCCGACCATCCCTGTACATATACCGGAGATGTATCGAAATAATTCACGCCATGCGCAATGGCATAATCTACTAATTCGTTCACAGCATCCTGGTCAATCATATCTCCTTTCCCATCCGGTGAAGGAACAGTCGGCCAGCGCATACAGCCATAACCCAGAAGTGAAACACGATCTTTCTGAGCCACAGAAGTGCGGTAAGTCATCTTATCAGTAGGCACCGGAGTCGATGCACTGCCTCCCGGAATCACCCCATCCTTCTGTTTGCAACTATAAAGAGTCGCAGCAGCCGTTGTCGTAGCGGCACTGATGCCCACAATTTTCAGAAAATCCCTACGGTTTATATTTTTATTATGTTCTTCCATATCTGTTCTTCTAACATTTATCACTTTATCACCCTATCACATTACCACCTCTATATCACCCGATGTCTCTCATGTCCCTCTACATAGATAGCACTGAAAGGACGTGCCGGACAAAGATTCTCACAGGCACCACAACCAATACAACGCTCTACATTAACAACCGGAATCTTTGGAGAATCCGGATTATCTACCTCAGACGGAACCATCTCTATCGCCGCTACCGGGCAATGACGGGCACAATTACCGCAATTTACTCCATCAGTCAACGGTACACAATTCTTCCTGATCCATACGGCATGACCGATCTGGATAGATGATTTATCAGCCAGACTGGTAAGATGAATCGCATCTGTCGGACATACTTCGGCACACTTCGCGCATTCCGGACGACAATAACCACGTTCGTATGACATCTCCGGCTGCATCAACGTCATCAGATTACCGGATGGGCGTAAAACTTGATTAGGGCACACTGATACACAAAGCTGGCAAGCCGTACAATGCTGCGCAAAATTACGAATACTCAACGCACCTGCCGGTACAATAGGTGTCGTCCGCTCCGGTATTTTCTTATCCTCAATGACAGCCAATCCACCATCCACTTTTTTCTCCTGTGCCTTCAGCAATGTACTTGCAGCAAATATGGCACCGGCAGAAAAGAAAGCACGGCGTGCATTGTCCACCTGTTCCGGTGAAACACCTGTCACTTTTTCAGCAGCTAACGGTTTCTGCACTTCCTTATGAGGACGCTCATAACGGATAGCTCCTTTTTTACATTTACCGATGCAATCCATACAAGCCACACAGCGGCTATAATCTATTTTATGATTCTTAGAATCAATGCATGCCGCCTTACAATTACGTGCGCACAAACCGCAACCATTACATTTACTCGTATCGATTACCGGTTTCAGCAAAGAAAAACGTGAAAAGAATCCCAATACTGTTCCTACCTGACAAATTGTATTGCAATATGTACGCCCGTTGCGCCAAGCCAGCACAGCCAGAATAACAAATGTCAGAACAGCTATTACAAAAGTTCCCATAGCCTTCATCCAAACGTCTACAGAATAAAACATATAGCTATCTGCCCGTTCGGCCAAAAGAGCAAGCAGGTTGTTTCCCCACTGATAAACCGGAGCAAACAGATTAGAAGCTATTCGTCCGTAAGAACTATAAGGTGCCAATAAGGCGACCAATGAACCAACTCCTCCTATCAGAGCCAAAATAAATACTCCCAGCACTCCGTAACGCAACCAACTAAGTGCAGGTGAATACGAATAGCGATTCTTTTTCCGCTTTTTACCCAACCATGAAACTACATCCTGAAATACACCCAACGGACAGATTACAGAACAATATACACGCCCAAAGAGCAGTGTCAATGCTATCAGGATTATCACAACCCCGACATTCAGTGCCAACAAAGCAGGCAAAAACTGAATTTTAGCCATCCAACCGAACCAAGCATGCAACGTTCCCGTAAAATCAAGGAACAAAAGCGTGATCAGCACGAAAAAGAATATGGCAAACGTTAGTCTGATTTTTCGTAACATACTTTTATTTTATGGAATATCATTTATAAACCAAATACTTGATAAACAAATAACCGCCGAGAATCTGTAATCCCATTCCCGGTATGCCGATGCGGAAATCCTGGAAAGCAAGCGCAAGGTTACCTACCATTGCCCACTCGCCCAGCGTCCCGATAAACTGATAAGCCAGTACTACTAATGCTAAAACAGGAATAGAGATACGTTTAAAACGATTGGCTGCATATCCGGCAACCACTGCCAGTAAAACGGATTTTAAAAGGATGGCCGGCAATACTCCTGCAGGAGGCATACCGAAAAGCAAATGGTTCAAAACCGGTGAAAAGACGGCTGTCAGCAATCCAACTTTCCAACCGTATTTATAAGCAGCAATAAGCGTAAAGAAATAAATCGGTAACAAAGTAAGGCCACCCTGTGGAATAAGATGGCAAAGTTGTGGCAAAACCAGATTACCCAAAATGAAAAGAGCTGCAGCAAAATATGTCTTCACATTGTTGTAATCCAGTGAATAAAGTCTGATAGTTGTTGTTTTCATATAATATGCTTATTAAAAATTGATATTTACTCCACCCATAAAAGTTGCTTTCGGCATAGGATAGCCTGCATTGATCTCATAACGTTGTGCCAACAAGTTCTCACCACGCGCATAGAATGACAGATAATTGGTCGCCTTAAAACTTCCCTGCATATCCCATAACACGAAGTTCTCTTTTGTCGCAGCATCCAGATCTGTATAAAGCCCTTTTACATACTGAATGCCCGTAGATGCACTCCAACGTCCTTTTCTGAAGTTCACTCCTCCATACAGTTTATGCTCTGGAGAAGCCAATACCGGATTTTCCATGTGAAGCCAGCTGTAATTTGCCATCACGCTCCACACCGGATTAAACTGGTACCCTACATTAGCTTCCGCTCCCCAGTTTTCAATCTCGCCGGAATTCTGGTTCAACATACCACTACCATTTGGATTTGGAAGACGTATAATGAGATTTTCACCATTGATATAGAACACATTGAGTCCATAGGACAAACGATTATCCATAAGACGTTGTGAAAAAGAAAGCTCATAATTCCAAAGTTTCTCAGGTTTCAAATCCGGATTCTGCGGAGGAAACATATACATTTCACGAATGGTAGGATTACGGAATCCTTTACTTGCCATTGCTTTGATTTCTGCATTCTCCGGAAGATGGAAAGCCAGCCCCACTTGCGGAATGAACTCTGTACCCGTTTGCGAATGATAATCTACTCGTGCTCCGGCATCCAGCGTAAGCCATGCAGCAATATCCTGACGAAAATCTACATAACCTGCTACTTCATTCAATGACTTATTCGCCGAAGTTTCACGATGCCCATCAAAGAATTGGTTCCATGCCTCACCGCCAAAGTGAAAATAATCAGCTCCTACAGTCAGTCTGTTGCCTTGGAAAAGTTGTACACTCTGATACCATGATACTCCAAGCATCTGATCGTTAGAGTTGAAACGATACTGAAGCGGTTCTCCTCCTGGCTGATATCCGTCATTTATCCAGTGATCACCCCAATTATAGAAAAAGCTCAATGCACCGGAAGTCTTTTCGTAATGATTCTCCAATGCAAAAGAAGTCATGCCACGTGTAATACGCTGATCATTGTCTATATATGGTTTCATTACTGATCCCGGATTAGTAGCATTGAAACGAGTGACATTTACATCGCCCCAAACTTTCCAGTTATCCGTAAAGTCATAGCCTAATTTGGCATACCCGCCGTACTGTTCAAAGGCCATGTCAGCGCGATGTCCGTCTGTACGGTTATAAGAGGCAGTCACCGTACTACTGAAGCGCCCTTTCCTTATGCGGTTGGTAGCTTCGGTCTGTACACTTCCATAAGACCCGGCACCAATGTTAATGTTTGTACGTATTCCGTCTTCCTGCATCTTACGGGTAACAATGTTAATAACCCCACCCATGGCGTTAGAACCATAAAGCACGGATGCGGGGCCACGGAGCACTTCCACACGTTCTGCCATCATTGTCTGATATGCATCGGCAATGGGGTGTCCCATCAGTCCCATATACTGAGGATGTCCGTCAATCAAAACCAATAATCCTGTAGTGGGAAGACCGGCCTGTGCAGGCCCTCCAATGCCTCTTAAAGACATTTGTCCTGATGCACCGGTAGCTACACCATACCCCATTACGCCACGTGAAGTGGAGAAAAAGCCCGGCACTTGTGAATTCAACACCGGAAGTACGGAAGTCTGCTGGCTCGCTTCAAGTTGCGGACGTCCCACTACCGATACGGTCATGGGTAAATGACGCACATCCGTTTCACTTCGCGTACCTGTTACTACTACTTCATTGATCGCATAACTTCTTGCTACCTTTGTGCTGTCCTTACCGGTTTGTGCTTGTAGGCTTACCGCACTAATCAGGCAGCCTGTAAAGAATGCAAGTACAAATCTCTCTTTTTTCATCTTGAAATAACTCTTTAATTTTATAATAGTTCCCGATTGCAAATATAGGGATCGTTACTGATAGAAACCGTAGATAAATTACGGTTGTAAATACCATAATTACTGATTAACGTATTCTAACTTACGTGTTATTCACTATCCAGGACTTGAACTCGGATGCTTTATTCTTACTGATATAGATACGTTCGGGAGTTTCTACATCCAATGTTACCAGCAAACGGTTATCAAACCAGATAGTTATATCCGTCACACTATTCCTTGCCAGGATAAATTGCTTATTCGCCCGGATGAAATCTGCCGGATTCAGAGAAGCCATTATCTGTTCCAGTGTTTTGGAGTATGGATACACATTCCCGTCTTTCAAGTAGATACAGGTATTTTTATCCGCTGTATAAAAGCATGAAACTTCTTTCAGGTCAATAGGTAACAGCTTATCTTTATATGGAATTAATAACTTGTCTTTATATTTAGGAGTCGGCACCAGTTGAGTCAATTTGGATAAGTAGTGAATCACATCCTGGCGCGTCAATTTTTTGTATTTATCCAGCGCCTGTTTTACATCTTCCACCTTGACAGGTTTTAGCAAATAATCAATGCTATTCACTTTGAAAGCTTCTATGGCGTATCTGTCATAAGCCGTCGTGAAAATAATAGGAGTTTCCAACTCCATTTTATCAAAAATGGTAAATGCCGAACCGTCCGATAAATGAATATCCATAAATATCAAATCCGGTGCAGGATTCGATTGCAGCCAATGAATGGTTTGAGTTACGCTTTCTGTATTACCGGCTATTTGAATATCATAAGAGACTTCGCCAAGAATATCCACCAGATTCTCATAAGCGGCAGTCTCGTCTTCTACAATCAACACTCTCATATCTTTATGCAATTTTGATATCAGTTCTGTTTATTTAAAGGAAGATATACTCTGAATGTATTTTCATCACATTCTATCCGTATTTGCCTGTTCATCAACAAGGTAAAACGACTTTCCAGATTTCTCAACCCTGTTCCGTTCGTATCAGGCGGAGATAGTTTAGGATAAATGGGATTACTCACCACCAGTTCTTTTTGCTCGTTCAGCCTGATAGTAATTTCCATTTTATGTTCACTGTCTATCCTATTATGAACAGTCACATTCTCTACCAACGGAAGCAGTGAAAGCACAGGCAACGTCAGTTCATCCTGCATAGTCTCATCCACTTGGATCGAGAAAACCAGTTTATTGGCAAAGCGTACTTCCATCACATAACGGAAAGATTGAATAAATTCCAGTTCTTCCCTCAAAGTAACCAGTCCTCTCTTATCACTTTGAAGAATATAACGGAAGATATCGGACAATTCATGCACATACATCAGTGTTTTTTCATCATCCTTCTTCCGAATAAGCGATTGCACTCCATTCAAGGAGTTAAAGAAAAAATGTGGATTGATCTGATTAGCCAATGCATCACATCGGCTTTGCAGATTCTCTATACGCAAACGTTCTATCTCACGTTCTTTTTCACGCTGCGTGGAGTATAACATGGAAATATGCCCGATCAACGTACACAGAGAACACAAAATAAAGAATTGGGAGATCAATGTACTACCCAGAAAATCAGTACGGATACCATAAGAGTGAATCCAATAGGAAATAGACGCGAAGCCTACATAGGCAGCCAATGAATATAAGAAGTTACGGCCAAAACGTTCCTTAAACTGCGCTGTCGACAGTTGTCGCAAATTATAACGTAACAACAAACAAATCAGTCCCCAGAAGAAAAAGAAACGATAAACAAAATACCAATAAAATCCCGTACAACTTACTCCCTCCAGAAATTTTATATCCCAAGGTAGACAGGCTATATTAGGGTATATGATAAAGACAGCACTAATCAGACCGACCAGTGGCAGTTTACGACTTATATAAGTATCAAATGAGAGCATAAAACATTTCTTCTTTTCTACAAAGAAAGATAATTTTTTTGAGACTTGATAGCACCAAAGAATCAAAACGAAAAAATAAGGTATAAAGACGAAACCACGCAAAGAGTATTAAAATTCCGAATAAATTTGGTGGTTATAAAAACAATGCCCAAATTTGCACCCCCGAAAATAAAGACAGGAATATAAAAATCCTCATCGGAGGGCATTATAATCAATAATTATAGTGCCGGATAAGATGAATGGTGAGAATCATTCATCCTGTCCGGCACTTTTTTTATGCCATATCTATAGCTTCTACTAAATTGATGAAAGAATAAATTGGATGAAAGAGTTAGATTTGACACAGGGCAGCGTCCCTAAAGTACTATTACAATTTGCGGTTCCATTCCTAATAGCCAACGTGCTCCAGGCCCTTTACGGAGGTGCCGACCTTTTTGTTGTGGGACAATATGATGACTACGCAAGCGTAGCGGCCGTAGCCATTGGTAGCCAAGTAATGCAAACCATTACAGGTATTATCTTGGGCATTACCACCGGAACAACCGTACTGATTGCCATTGCAACCGGAGCGAAAGACGACCGGCAAGTGGCGTCTACAATCGGTTCTTCCGTTTGGTTGTTTTCAATTATCGGCATCGTACTTACTCTGGTCATGGTATTGTTCCATGACCGAATTTCCAGCTTGATGCACACTCCGGCAGAAGCTATGGAAGACACGAAAAGTTACATTCTGGTTTGCTCGGTCGGTATACTGTTTATTGTAGGCTATAATGTCGTGTGTGGTATCCTGCGCGGACTGGGTGATTCGAGAACACCACTCTATTTTGTGGGACTGGCCTGTATAATCAATATTGTCCTTGACTTTATATTAGTGGGAGCTTTTCATCTCGGTCCTACCGGGGCAGCCATTGCTACTGTAACGGCACAAGGTGTCAGCTTTACGATAGCACTCTGGTTTTTATACCGACGCGGATTTCATTTCGAATTTACACGACGGGATATCCGATTGAATAGAGTTTTATCTAAAAGAGTCCTGACCTTGGGCGCCCCCATAGCATTGCAGGATGCATTGATCAATGTTTCATTCCTGATAATCACTGTGATTGTAAATCAGATGGGAGTCATTGCATCAGCTTCTCTGGGTGTGGTTGAGAAAATTATTGTTTTTGCCATGTTGCCTCCTATGGCTATATCATCGGCTGTAGCTACAATGACAGCACAAAATTACGGTGCAGGACTTATACAGAGAATGAATAAGTGCCTACTTTCCGGAATAGGATTTGCTCTTATTTTTGGCCTATCGGTCTGCCTGTATTCGCAATTCCTGCCGGAAACGCTCACAGCATTCTTCACTAAAGATCCTGCGGTGGTGGCAATGGCAGCAGAATATCTACGGGGATACAGCATAGACTGTGTTGTGGTCAGTTTCGTTTTTTGTATCAATTCTTATTTCAGTGGACAGGGGAATTCACTATTCCCTATGATTCACAGTCTGATAGCGACCTTCCTGTTTCGTATTCCGTTATCTTACTGGTTCAGCCAGATAGACAGTTCTTCACTGTTTATCATGGGCTTCGCTCCACCCATTTCCACAGTAGTTTCCTTATTTATATGTATCTGGTATCTGAGATATACACGAAAAAGAAATTACTAAAACACAATTTCCCTACTTTTAGGTATTGCTTCCCTTACTCAAGAACCGTAACTTTGGCAAAAAATAAAAGTAACCTATGGACCCCGGAAGAAAATGTGAGGAACAGCAAAAAGAGAGAATTTATCAAAGTATAAGTTCTCTCTTTTTTTTGAATGAATTTGAATATTGTTCTTTTTTGCCAGATCGTATTAATTCCAATAATTCCCAAATAAAAATGAAAAAGAAATATGAATTTAAGAGTGTAGTAGCTGAGACACTGCTGATACCTCTTTACATGAGAGCCAAAGAGAGTCGCCGGAAAGATGCCATTTTGCGTGATCGGCAAGCCGAACAACTGGTAGAAAGTATCGAATATGACTACTCCAAATTTGATGGTGCCAAATTGAGTGCCATAGGATGTGTCGTACGTGGATTATACTTTGATAATGCTATCCGACGCTTCATTGCCACACGAAGGAATCCAATTGTAGTAAATGTAGGTTGCGGACTGGATACCCGCTATCAACGTATTGAAGAACATGACAAAGCCATATTTTACGAAATGGATTTGCCCGAAGTAATCGACTTGCGACGCGATTTACTACCGGAACCTGCGGGCGATCATTACATAGCCGGCTCTTTGTTAGAAACCCAATGGATGGATGATCTCCGTAAAAAGCATCCCGAAGGAGAGTTTATCATTGTTATCGAAGGCGTACTGATGTATTTCTATGAAAAGCAGGTACGGCAATTACTCACCCGATTGGCCGACCGATTCAGTGGTGGCGAAGTATGGTTCGATGTATGCGGGCCTATGATGGCAAACTCCAAGTATATAAAACCCGACTCACTCCGGGGACACGAAGCTCAAATCCGCTCCGGCCTGAAAGACGGGCATGAAGTGGAAAACTGGGAACCACGCCTGCAACTTATTGACCAGGCACTCTACCAGAAATTCTTCCCAAAAAGATGGGGATTAGGAGGAAGGCTAATGGGATTATTCCCTGGTATTTGCAAAAAGTTCAGTTCGTTGTTAGGGTACAAAATTAAATAACTACATCCTGTATTCGTTCGGGGTCATCCCCACCACCTTTTTAAACAGACGGCTTAAATGATGCGGATACTTGAAGCCCAGTTCATAGGCAACTTCGCTGACAGTCTTATTCTCATCATAAAGCCGTTCTTTTGCCTTCTCTATCACAAACAGCTGAATGGATTCCTGAGCTGATTTACCTGTTTCTTTCTTTATCAAATCTCCGAAATAATTAGGAGAAAGATGCAATCGGTCTGCGGCATATTGCACGGATGGCAAACCGACAGTTTGCGGTTGGTCTGATTCAAAGTAATCACTGAGTAGGTTTTCAAAACGCACTAGAATATCTTTATTTATGTTTTCACGCGTAATAAATTGACGGTCATAGAAACGCTGGCAATGGTTCAGCAGAAGCTCAATTGTAGAGGCAATAATATCTTTGCTATGCTTATCTATGGCACGCTCCAATTCTTCTTGTATTTCAATGAAACAATTAAAGATAATCTGCCGTTCACGCTCGGACATGTGCAAAGCCTCATTGGCTTCATACGAGAAAAAGCTGTAATCTTTCATTTTACGTCCCAGTGAAGTACCCCGTAGCAAATCGGGATGAAAAGCCAACACCCACCCTTGAGGATTCAGTGTTTCTCCGTCATCATCAATTCCTGCCACTTGTCCAGGAGCCACAAATACCAGCGTGCCTTCCTGGTAATCGTACGTGCTGCGTCCATAAGACAATTCCCCACACTTGAGCTGTTTCAGAAAAACACAATAAAAGCCAAAATTCTTACGTCCATGCTTTAAAGACTTCAATGTTGAGAAGTCGACCACACTAACAAGCGGATGCAATGTCTCCACTCCCATTGCCATATTATACTCCTGAACAGTATTCAATTTTACGATTGTACCCATAATCTGATAATTTAATCTGATGACAAAAATAACAGTTTTCTTTCAGCATTCCATCACTTGTATTGCAAAATCTGTAATATTGGTATAAGAAACTGTAACCTGTGTATACAGTTCATTATCAAGTATTCAATCAATATCTTAAACCTGTAATAATGGTGTATAAAGCAGTAATCTGTCTATTTACAAACTTCATCTCACCACTTACCTTTGCAACATCAAAAACAATAAAAAAATCAAGAGTTATGAAATACAGAGAATTAGGAAAGAGCGGACTTAAAATTTCCGCATTGGGTTTAGGTTGCATGGGTATGAGCCACGGTTATGGTGCTGCCGCTGATAAGAAAGAAATGATCGGCCTTATTCATCAAGCTATAGAACAAGGAATCACCTTTTTTGATACCGCTGAAGTATATGGTCCATACACCAATGAGGAATTAGTAGGTGAAGCCTTAGACCTTATCGGAAAGATGTAGTCATTGCTACCAAATGTGGTATTCAGATGATCGACGGTAAACAAGTTGTCATTGGTAAACCGGAAGTAATACGGAGTTCTATTGAAGGTTCCCTCAGGCGTCTGCGGACAGATCATGTAGATTTGTACTATCTGCACCGTGTAGACCCGAATATTCCTATAGAAGAAGTGGCAGAAACCATGAAAGAATTAAAACAAGAAGGCAAAATTCTACATTGGGGACTATCAGAAGCTGGTGTACAGACCATCCGCCGGGCACACCAGGTCTATCCGCTGACTGCCATTCAAAGCGAATACTCTATGTGGTGGCGCGAACCGGAGAAAGAATTATTGCCCACTCTCGAAGAACTAGGCATCGGTTTCGTTCCCTTCAGCCCTCTGGGTAAAGGTTTCCTGACGGGAAACATCAGCAGAGACACACAATTCGGTAAAGACGATTTCCGCAGTATCGTTCCACGCTTCACTGCCGAGAATCTGAATGCCAATCAGGTTATAGTTGACTTTGTGAGAAAGCTGGCGGAAGAGAAAAATGCAACACCTGCACAGATTGCATTGGCCTAGATACTCGCTGTAAAACCCTGGATCGCTCCCATTCCAGGAACCACCAAACTGAAACGCTTGGAAGAGAATATACAAAGTATCAATGTGGAAATAAGCCCGGAAGAGTTGACCTGGATCAATGATATGCTTAATTCTATTCCAGTATCAGGCGACCGCTATCCGGCAGAGTTAGCAAAAAGAGTAGGCAAATAACCACAGGGCTTAAAATAATACAATAATCTGCAATGTCCGGGGATATTAAGGAAGTAAAGTGTTTTTAATATAAAATCCAATAAAGAGAAAGTTATTATGCAGAAAGTAAAATTAAATAATGGCATCGAAATGCCAATTCTTGGTTTCGGCGTATATCAGATCGAAGATCAAGCCTTGTGTGAACAATGTGTATATGACGCTATTGAAACAGGTTACCGTTCTATAGATACGGCTGCCGCTTATGGTAATGAAGAAGCTGTAGGAAGAGCCATCAAACGCAGTGGTGTCCCCCGCGAAGACTTGTTTATCACTACCAAACTCTGGATATCAGATGCCGGTTATGACAAAGCTAAGAAAGCCTTCGAAGCATCCATGAAACGTTTGCAACTCGATTATCTGGACCTGTACCTTATTCATCAGCCATTCAATGACTATTACGGTGCTTGGCGTGCTATGGAAGAATTATACAAGGAAGGCAGAATTCGTTCCATCGGCGTCAGCAACTTTATGCCCGACCGCTTGGTAGATCTGATCCTTCATAATGAAATCACACCTGCCGTCAATCAGGTAGAAACTAATCCTTTCTATCAACAAATCGAAGCAGAGGCATTCATGCAAGAGAAAGGCGTTCAGATAGAATCATGGGCTCCATTTGCCGAAGGAAAAAACAATATGTTCCAGAATGAAACATTGGCAGCCATTGCAAGCAAATATGGTAAATCCATAGCACAAGTCGTATTGCGATGGTTGATACAAAGAAATATTGTCGTTATCCCGAAATCCATCCGCAAAGAACGAATTATTGAAAACTTCAATGTATTCGATTTTGAACTGACGAAAGAAGATATGAAAAAGATTGCAGCGCTGGATACCAATGCCAGTTGCTTCTTCTCGCATCGTGATCCGAAGATAGTAGAGTGGCTGAGTGGACTACACTAAAACAGTCCAAGCCCGGATATATTTCAATAAGATTAGTTGCATACAATCGGCATATTAGTTACTTTTGTAGAGTGTTTTATAAATCAGAAAGATATGAATAGAATAGATATACAAAATAGCTCTTATGCCGATTGTCCTATCCGAATGATACTATCACGAATCAGTGATAAATGGTCGATACTGACGCTCTTCACACTAACGCAGGCACCCGTCATGCGGTTCAATGAACTGCAAAAGACAATACCTGACATATCACAAAAGATGCTGACGGTTACTCTACGCACATTAGAAGAAGACGGACTTGTGAAAAGAAAAATCTATGCACAAGTCCCTCCTAAAGTGGAATACTCGCTGACAGATAGAGCCATGTCGTTATTGCCCCATATAAACTCCTTAATTTCATGGGCACAAGAAAATATGAATGATATATTAGATGACAGAAAATCTTATAGGAAAGCGTAATTACATCGCTTTCCAGAACTTCTGGAAGTCTTTGTAACGTCCATAACAAACCAGTTCATCACCAGCTTGTACCTGATCATTTTCAGGCAATTCATTCATCACATCATGTTCAGTAAATGAAATACCCAGACAGTTTTTCAAAGTCTTGGCACGCTTTAAAGCCAATAACTTCAAGCCGAATTCCTTATCCAGATTCAATTCATTAGCATAATATCCTATCATCTTCTCCGGCACAGCGAACTTCACCACATAGTAATCCGTATCTACCCGGAAGGTTTCCATATTGGAGCCAAACTCTAACAAATGCACCAAACCACGGGCTGCATCTTCCTCCGGAGTAAGAATCCGTTCCAAACCAAAAGCCTCAAGTACGGAACGATGTACATTATCAATGGCCCGCGCATAAATGTGAGCCACTTTTTGTTGTTTCAACAAAGCCACCACGCGAATAGAAGCACCAAAATTCTCGCCAATAGCCACGATTACCACATCCACACCACTCAAGGGGAGAGCGGCAAGTGCCTGTTCATCTGTTGCATCCAACACAAAAGCCGTAGCAATCTTTTCTTTGATACTGTCTACGCGACTTGCACTCACATCCGCCCCAATTACTTCGTGTCCCAACACCGACAATTCTTCGGCAAGCATGTGCCCGTAATTTCCTAAACCGATAATAATATACTTCATAATTTCTGTTTTTACTACTTACTACTAATTTATAATGATCTGCCCACTCGGATACTGATATTTCGTATGTTTCTTTTGCTTGATGATACCCAACATCAGAGTAATCAGTCCCACACGTCCGATGAACATCAGAAAAGCAACAAGCAATTTACTGTTATCCCCCAAAGTCGGAGTAAGATTCAGACTGGAACCTACCGTACTCAACGCCGACACACACTCAAACAGAAGTGCCATGACAGATGCCTGAGGTTCCCAAATTGTCAGAATAAACACAAATACAAACAAAACACTGATAGACATCACTACCGTCGCATTGGAACGGCGAATGGAATCGTAAGACAGTTCACGGCCAAATACTTCCACCCGCTCCGTACCGCGCAACACAGCAACCAGATTCAATACAACTACTGCAAACGCATTCACCTTGATACCACCCGCCGTGGACTGTGCAGCACCGCCCACCCACATCAGGAAGATATAAACCAATACACTCTGTACTCCCAGCGAAGCCAAGTCCACGCTTGTAAACCCGGCAGTACGCGGACAAGTCGCATTAAAGAACGCCTGTGTCCATTTATCAGCGACGGACATACCGGCAAAAGCATGATTCCACTCAAAAACAGCGATAAGCACCGTACCAAACACCAATAGCAGGAAAGTCATAATCAGAACAATCCGTGTATTCAGATTATACAGATGATAAAAACGATGCCTGTCCCACTCCCACGTATGCAAAAATTTCCAGATGCGGCGCAAATGATGGAGTACTATATCTTTGAAATTCACCAATATCGGGAAGCCTATACCTCCCAGAATAATCAACAGGGATATATAGATAAGGAATGGATTATGCCCTGTCATCACCAGCGGATTGCCTAGATTTCCGGGCAACGTGGAAAAACCGGCATTACAGAATGCGGAAATAGCATGAAAGGCCGAGAACGCCACTTCTTCCTCAAACGTCATCCCCATCGTACCGTGAATGTCGCTCCAGATGGCAAGCATACCAATACCTTCAATAGCCAACGTGAATCCCAATATGTACAGCAAAGTGGAAAGTAACGAATTCAACGAATTGGAACTGACCATATCACGAACCACCAACTGATTATAAAAGGATGTATTCCCCATAAAGAACATCGCAAAGAAACTGGTCAGTGTCATTACCCCTAGGCCGCCAATCTGTATCAGCAGGATAATCACCACAAAACCGGGCGTAGTAAAAGTAGACGCTACATCCACCGAAGTCAAACCCGTGACACAAACCGCACTGGTAGAGATAAACAGCGAGTCCACCCACGAAATACCGCTCACCGTACATCGGGGCAACATTAGCAAACCTGTTCCAATAAGGATGATTATCAGAAAACTACCAGCCAGAATCAAAGAAGGATTCGTTCGCCGTCCCAACACCCTGACCAAGCCATTGGATAAATTAAGGAAAGAGAAGATCAACAGAAGCACTATATGATAGGGCTTTCCATTCAATATTTCCCAAAAATGCAGAATAGCTCCCTCCTCTTCCGGTCGATGAAAAATAACAGGGATAAGGGTAAGGTAAAGCAAGGCAATCAATATCCACGTCAATTTCTTAAAAGTACGCTTTGTGTCCCTGTATTCCAATAACAGGCGCAAAGTGACTTCGGACAGGAAAACACCCCATACAAACCGATAGAGTGTTTGCAGTTGAGAAGCCTCGTGTTCGGAAATAGTAAAGCCGTGTTCATATACCACTCCCATAATTAACAGAATAGAAGCCAGGTAGGCTATATAAGTCACCCCTCCAAGAATGATCCGAGTGTACGGATGAATCCATTTATTCTGATACAACAAGAATTTATGATAAATCTTCATGTAGACATCAAATTAAATATCGGGCAAACATAAACAAAACAATGCGTATAGACAAAAAACAAAAGAAAAAAGAAATTGTTTTAAAAATAATAGTTACATTTGGCCTCGTAAAAATTTTAATAGAAGTAACCACTATGAGCAACAAGACAAAAAGATATTTCCTCCCGGAAGAGGAAATACCACATTATTGGTACAATATACAGGCAGATATGGTGAACAAACCGATGCCTCCGCTTCATCCCGGTACCAAACAACCACTGAAAGCCGAAGATTTATATCCTATCTTTGCACAGGAACTGTGCAAACAGGAACTGAATCAGACCGATAAGTGGATCGAGATTCCCGAAGAAGTACGCGAAATGTACAAATATTATCGTAGTACTCCACTGGTTCGTGCTTATGGACTGGAAAAAGCATTAGGTACTCCGGCACATATCTATTTCAAGAATGAGAGTGTAAGTCCGATGGGATCGCACAAGCTGAATTCTGCCATTCCCCAAGCTTATTATTGCAAGAAAGAAGGAGTTACCAACGTTACCACTGAAACCGGTGCCGGACAATGGGGAGCTTCGCTGGCTTATGCTGCCCGTCTGTTTGGACTGGAAGCTGCCGTTTACCAAGTGAAAATCAGTTATGAGCAAAAACCTTACCGCCGCAGCATCATGCAGACGTTCGGCGCACAGGTTACACCGTCTCCGTCTATGTCCACCCGTGCAGGAAAAGATATTCTGACGGCTCACCCCAACTACCAGGGTTCATTGGGAACCGCTATTTCAGAAGCCATCGAACTGGCTCAGACTACACCGAATTGTAAATATACATTAGGTTCTGTATTGAGTCATGTAGCTCTGCACCAGACTGTAATCGGTCTGGAAGCCGAAAAACAGATGGAAATGGCAGGAGAATATCCTGATATGGTGATTGCTTGTTTTGGTGGTGGTTCCAATTTCGGTGGTATCGCATTCCCATTCATGCGCCACAAGATCCTGGAAGGTAAGCAAACACGCTTCATTGCTGCCGAACCGGCTTCTTGCCCGAAACTGACACGCGGTAAATTCCAATATGATTTCGGTGACGAAGCAGGATACACTCCATTACTGCCTATGTACACGCTGGGACATAACTTTGCTCCCGCTAATATTCATGCAGGTGGATTGCGTTACCACGGTGCAGGCGTCATCGTTTCTCAACTATTGAAAGACGGTCTGATGGAAGCTGTAGACATCAAACAACTGGAATCATTCGAAGCCGGCTGTTTATTTGCCCAAGCTGAAGGTATCATTCCCGCACCGGAATCTTGCCACGCTATTGCTGCCGCCATCCGCGAAGCAAACAAATGCAAGGAAACAGGTGAAAAGAAAGTAATCCTGTTCAACCTCTCCGGTCACGGATTGATTGACATGGCCTCATACGATAAATATCTCTCCGGTGACCTCGTAAACTACGAACTGACCGATCAGGATATTCAGAAGAATCTGGATGAAATAGGCAGTCTGGCATAAGGATACCTCATACATATCAATAAATGTTTGCCAGGCTGACGAGCGGCTCATAGAGTTTTTCAATATCCTGCGCATCCAATTCAATATCAACCTGGTCCCCCGGAATCAACCGTATTCCGGGGGGCTTTGCGTCTTTACCATCCCGGTGTACATTGATAATGGTACAGTTTTCAGGCAAAGAAAGTTCGTCTACAAGTTTGCCATCCATATATGAACCCGTCATCACCTCTATGGATAGTTTATACCTTGTCTGTTCCTGGAAAGCAGGAGTATTGATCATATCCTCATAAAGCGTCACGTTGAAAGGTCTTATCTGAAGAAGTTCCGTAAAATAATAAGTCAATCCACCCACTACCACCGATGGGTAGAACACCTCAAAATGTCCTGTTATCTCGGTAATCAATACAATAGCTGTCAAAGGGGTACGTATCACAGCCACCAGGAAGGCAGACATTGAAATCAGCATTACATAACTGACATTCTCCGGCTCAATAACCCCATATTCCACTCCCAACAGACCAACAATCTGCCCCAGTAATCCACCGGTGACCAGTGTAGGAATAAAACTTCCACCCGGCAAACCGGATGAAACGCAGATAACGGAAAAACCGAAATGCAACAGCATCATTGCCGTTACCCACATAATTGGTGCATGGCTGCCGGATTGCGCCTGCTCCAAAAGAAACTGTTCTCCCCCACCCGTCAGGTTGACCTGCATAAAGGAAATAATATAAGCGACCAGCAACAGATAGAACATCTTCATATATACCGAAGATTTTACCGTTGCATACACCCGTTTGAAAGAAACCATCATCATGGAATATAATTTTCCGCAAACAGAAATAATCACTGCAAGCAACAGGAAGTACTTCACCTGGATTCCAAAAGAAAAACCGGGCTCGGCCACTTGTATCAAATGATAAGAATTTACCGGAAAAACCATGCTTGCCACCGCACCGGCCACTACACCGGCCAGCAAGGTAGTAATAGCGGTTTTGGGAGCATCAAAACGTTCGATGGATTCGATGACAAGCAATGAAGAAGCCAGCGGCGCCGCAAACGCAGCCGCAAGGCCGGCACCGGCACCGGCAGCAAGCAATTGCTTTCGTTCACCACGTAGAATACGTGTCCAGCGTGCCACAAGGCATCCTACATACGAACCTATTTGTACGGAAGGCCCTTCACGTCCCAGCGATAATCCGGCCGAAACCGAAAGAATTCCACCGAAAAACTTAGAAACCAACTCTATGAAAGGATGCTTATAAGTAATGCGCCCGTTGATGGCAGCACGTGTTTGAGGAATACCTCCTCCGGTGATAAGCGGCATTTTCATCACCAGCCAGGATACGAATATCAGTACCGCCCAAAAGAAAAGAAAAAGAGGAATATGCCAGTACCACTCCGGACGGGAAGCAAAAAACTCACTTCGCAAGTTAAAGAAATAATATAGGCAGTAATGATAGGGAACAGCCACCAACCCCGTCAGCAATCCTACGAAGATGCTGACGAAATACAGGCGGGCATCAACCAGTTTCAGTTTCACAACATACCACTTCCTCAGTTTTCTAAAGTTTTTGAACCTTTGAAACATTCCTCAGAGTTTTCTTTTATTAATTTGAGTATCTACAACAAATTAACCCTGTTGAAGTTTCCACACTTTGCGTTTTTTACTTTTTCCCCATCATATTCAATCGCAGGATAGCGTGCACCATAAAATAACGTCCCAATACATTGTAATCCGCATCACGTATGGCAGTAGCCGAGATGGTGCGTACCATTGAAATCTCCTGGCGAAGAATATCATAAAACTTGAAACGCAGTAGCAGTTGTTTCTTTTTCAAGAAAGCTTTCGACAGTTGGCAGTTCCATATCAGGTTCTTCCGCCCGCTGCTGTCGTATCCATATCCGGTACGAAGAAAATATGTGAGATCACTGCTGCACTCGAAGCCCCAGGGGAGATAATACTGCAAGTCTCCTCCAAGTTGATAGTCGAACGTTTCCGTGCGCATATCTTTCACGTTATTATACGAATTATTATACAGTACTTCTCCACGCGCACTCAGTTCGAGTTGCCGGGTACGAAAAGTAAATTGCAGGCGTTCACGCGCTGTGAGGTGCTTCACGGAACTCTTCATCGGCTCTTCTTTGTTCTGAGTAGTATATCCGTTCTGATTTCTATATTGCAAATAGGAATAGGTACGAAACAGCCAGTTGCGGTTCTTGAAAGGTCCGCTCAATGAAAGTGCACCTGATGCCCGCCAGTTACCATTCAAATTAACAGGCATGGTGGTTCTGCCTCCCGTTTCGCTGTCGTAAGTCACCTGGTTCGTTACACTGTTGAGCACATTCTCCACAAAAAGAGATACCACCATGTTGCGCTGATGTTTCACATTATACGAATTATAATTCAGTGTAAACGTATTGGTATATGAAGGTTTCAAAGAAGGATTACCGATGCGGATATTCAATGGATTCGTCATGTCGGCAACCGGTTGTAGGTCACGAACACTCGGCTGTCGTCCTTTTCCTCTATAAATTGCCTGCAACTGTGTACGCTTGGAAAACTTATAACGGAAATTCAGTGTCGGTGAAAAGTTCAGAACCGTTTTACTCATTTGATGTTTGGAAACATCATCCAGAAAAGAACGGCTATCCAGTTTCTGGGGTTCCAGATCGACACCTATATTGTAGTTGTACTTTTTCCGGGAAGTACGGACAGCCATATTGAAAAGATGGGTGCTGTATTGGCTCTCAAAACTATTACTGGCCAGAGAATCGTAATCGGCAACAAAATCTTCCATTGCCTCATCCCAGTTATAGACAAAGCGGTCCGAATTAGTTACCCGGTATTGATAGCTGTAACGAAACTGAAGAAAATAACGGTTAGGCAACGGCTCCACATACACCAGTTGCAGACGATAATTATATCCGTCACCTTCATCATCCACACGCTGGTTGACTACTTTCTCTGTATCATTCTTAAAATAATGTGTAGTAGAAAAGTTTTTCCTGTCGGCAGAAGAAGTATTCGTTCCATAATCCACTTTCAAAGCCAGATTCCGTCCTTTACGACTGAACTTACGGTTGACTTGCAACATAAAGGTCAGATTATACTGGGAATTATCGTAAAGATTAGAAGCCGTTCTTTCATTCAGAAGTGTTTCGTCCGACCAACTCTGTTGATATCCACTATTCCTCCTGTCACTTGCCACATAGCGATATTGCGGACGAAACACCAGATTGGTGACTGAATCAATTTTCCATTCCAGATAAGCATTCGCCGTCAGGTTGTGGTTCTTCATGTGATTGCTGTTAGTGCTGTGGCTTATCGATTTATCCTGTTTCAGGAAATTATCCACCGTAGTACTGTTATCCTCCGAACGGTCGGTACCCGTATATTGCACATTGGAGCGAAGCTTCACTCTGTCCCAGTCATGAGTGAAGTTCATGCCTAAAGAATGTGAGGTGACCAGTCCCACCCTATTCAGAATATTTCCACTGGCAGCCGACGACTCCCGTTGCAACTCCGAGAAGCCTTGATTGTTAGTGTTATTCAGATTACCGATAATAGTAAGTTGAGAATTATCCCGGAAGCGGTTCAGGGTATTGGCAAGTTCATACCTCCCTTTATTACCCGTACCTGCCATGAAATTATCCATCCATCCTTTCTTCATGTCCTTTTTCACCCCCAAGTCAAGTATCATTTCCTCATCCCCGTCATCAATTCCGGTCAGACGTGCCAAATCGGATTTACGTTCATAAGCTCTCAGCTTCTCCACCATTTCCACCGGCAGATTTTTCAAGGCAGCTTTCGGATCGTCCGCAAAGAACTCTTTGCCGTCTACCAATATCTTCTTAACTTCCTTGCCATGAATCAACAGCTTTCCATCACCATCTATCTCTCCACCGGGCAATTGTTTTACAAGATCTTCGAGCATAGAACCTTCGGGGGTACGATAGGCAGAGGCATTGAAGACCGTGGTATCCTGTTCGGTAACTGCCAGAGGAGCTTTACCCACCACTACCGTTTCGCCCAACAAAATGCCATCGGAAAATAGTGCAATATCACCCAAGTTCTGCGAAGTACCTCTGAATGAAGAGGGAATAGATTTAGAAAAAGTGGTATAGCCAATGAAAGAAATCTCTAAAAGCAATTTCTTGTCTTTGGGCCAGACAACCGGCATCCTGAATTTACCGTCGTCCGTAGTGGCTACACCTGCCAGAAAAGTACTGTCCGGCAAGGTCAATAAACGTACCGCCGCATACCCCACCGGCTGCTTCGTATCCTTATCAACAACACGTCCGGCAAAGCTTCCTTTGCCGGACTGTGCATTAACAGTCATACCTGACCACAACAAAACAACATAGATTAAGATGTTTCGGAAAGTCAAATATGTATGCCTGCCATGATCCATTCGTGTTTATCAAGTAGTTTAATGAAAAATGTTATTTATTATTTGAAGCTGGTCTTGCATGAGCCGGCCGTTTTCCCTGACCATGTTTCTGACCTTTTCTTCTGTCAAATTCTTTTCTGAATTTATTCGCATTGCTTTTTTCTGTCTGATAGATTTTTGCAATCTGCTTGGGAGACAGAATCTTGCGGAATTCATTATAATATTTCTCGCGAATATCCAGTATCTTACGACTTTGCGCAAACTGATCCTTGATCTGCTTTTCTATTTCCGCATCTGTCAGTACAGATTTGGTAGCCGGGGTTGCTTCCGCATTATTGTTCCTGGGCCTTTCCCTGCGGTTCATCATCCGACATTCGCTTAAATCTTTCAGATATTTTTCGTAAACCGGAGTGAACTTGGCAGCTGTTGCATCATCCAGCATCAGTGTCGTCACCATCTGATTGGCTTGTCTTTGAATCATTTGTTCAGGTGTAGGACGTTGCTTATTGGTTTTGTTATCCTTGTTCTGAGCAGAAATTGTCTGGCTGCCAATCAGGAGCGCAGCCAAAATTACATAAATAAACTTAGTCTTCATAATCTTCTTGTTTTTAATTAATACCTAATTTAAAAATATGTCATTCTCAGAGAAGTTGACGAGCTCTTCCAACTCCTCATCCGACAGTTCGTGAATCCATTTATCAACCGGATCGCTGCTACTTCTTTCTATAGCCAACATATCCGAAGTTCCTGCAGGTGCATCTTCCGTCCGGAGATAAGACGGAACAAACAATACCCCTGCCAGTATTGCAGCTGCCGCTATGGCAGTAGAGAACATTATCTGTAAACGATGTTTCCGGCGTTGCCCGCCGCAAGTACGTTCCATCACCTTCTGCTGCATATCCTCAAAAAAATTATCAGGAGTGCGGTAAGGTGTCTTTTTACCGATATCGTCAAAATCAAATTCTTTATTCATCGTCCTATCTGTTTAAGATGTATTCTTTTATTTTTTCTTTCGCATAGTGATAATTCACTTTGAGAGTATCGACCTTACTATCCAGTATACGGCTGATTTCTTCATAATCAAGCTCATCGTAATAGCGTAGGTTGAATATTAGCCGTTGTTTTTCGGGCAAACTCAGTATGGCTTCCTGAAACTTGACCGCCAGTTCATTTTCGTAATCAATGTAATCGGAAGCCTTCAGTTTACCTATCAGTTCCTCTTGCACTTCTTCGGCAGGAATTGCTTCTTCATCCTTTCGTGTATTCAGCAAGCGCAAACTTTCATTGGTTGCAATCCTGTATATCCAGGTGCTCAGCGAGCTTTCACCACGAAACTGGTCCAAATTACGGTACACCCGGATAAAGACTTCCTGAAGAACATCTTCTGCATCCTCGTGCGACACAACCAAACGCCGTATATAATTATATATAGGTACCTGGAAGTTATCCATCAGCATCTTAAACCCTTTCTTCGGGTCGGAAGCATATACCTGCCGGATCTTATCCTCGTTTATCATCAATTCAGTTTCTTAGCTTTATTAGGTTAGAAACAGAAAGAAGGATGAAGTTAAATCGGGAAGTTCACATTTTGCATTTATTAAATAAGTGGTTAAAAATAAAGTTTCTTATCTTTGCCGGCAACTCTCCCGTTTCAGATTAACTAAAAAAGAAGGATATCGATATGGAATGTAAAATCAGAAAATGGAAAATAGACGATGCCGCCGAACTTGCAGCAACCCTAAATAACAAAAACATTCAGGACAACCTTCGGGACGGTCTGCCTTATCCCTACACTGAAGACGATGCAAAATATTATATCAATGAAATGCTGAAGGCTGATAAGAACAGTATTTTCGCCTTCGCCATCACCGCTGATGACAAAGTAGTGGGAAGTATTGGTGTGTTTCGCAAAGACAACATCCACTCGCTGACTGCCGAAATGGGCTATTATATAGCAGAACCTTTTTGGGGCAAAGGCTTGGGAACCTGCGCTATCAAACAGACCTGCCAGTATGTTTTTAGTAACACTGATATCCTCCGTATTTTTGCAGAGCCGTTTAGCTATAATATCGCTTCCTGCCGGATTCTTGAAAAAAGCGGATTCAAAGACGAAGGAACACTCAGAAGTAATGCAGTCAAGAACGGACAGATTCTGGATATGAAGATGTATTCACTCCTCAAGACTGATAACGAAAGGACATAAAAAAAGGCTATCTATCCCAGACAGCCAATCTTTTGTTAACCTTAAATCTAATACTATGAAAAACACATTGCAAAGATACGGACTTTGAGGATATCTCCAAATTTTCAGGGTGATCTACAACATATTACAACATGTTTTAATAGACACTATATTTTCGTTAACTATTAAGGATTCGTTGTGTTAATAATTAACATATCCAATCTTTGACTGACGCAATATTGGTAAGTGTAGTAATAATCTATTGCTAACTATTCGCTAAATTGGAACTAAATACATCAACTAATATTCAAATTATCTCATTTTACTTATGTGTTATTTATGATAGAATTGAATACTTTTTTCGAATAATAAATGGATTTTTGTCTCCATCTATATGTAAATAAAATATTTATCACCAAGAACACTACAGTAATAGTCCAAAGTGAAATATTGTGAAAACTAAACAAAGTTCCAATAAAACAGAATAGTGTGACTAATACATTTGAAGTCATCATATTTCTGGCAAAAATATATGAAACATAAAATTCTGAGATATCTTCATTGCTCTTTTTCATAGAGTTGGCTTTTTGAAACATTTTGTAAGCATTGTCTGCATTTATAGGATATTCTGCATTTGAAATATTGAGTAACTGTTTGATTTTTGACACATCACTAAGTTTATATCTTTTCTTTCGCTCATTCAAAAGCAATTCAGAAGGACGTTTATAAATATTATAATAAATATTATACTCAAAGAAGCTTGCAATAGTATCGTTTATATAACCTAATATATAAATAATCAAAGGTATAAATAATAGATATACTTCAGCGGGAAATATGTTCATGATAATAGTTATTTTATTAATAGACATTCCATTGAAAAAGCAAATAATAAAAGAACCAAAGAGGATGTAAAATCCAGGAATGATATTCTTTAAAACATCTTGAAATTTATATTCCATAATAAATTATTTTTGTTTATATGCAGGAGGTGAAGATTTAAAAAGTCCATTTTTATCTTGTTTTTTTTGAGCTTCATCTAAGCTTCTGACTGGTAAAGAAATTGTTTGACTGGTAAACAACTTGTTTCCTTCATGTTTATATATATATCGTTTATATGACTGATTATAAGGAGAAAAACCTATGCTTCCTCCATAAAAACCTGTATTACATATAATTACATTGCAAAAAACTAATCTGGAAATAGCTTCTGCCAAAAAGTAAAACGAATTTATATCTTTATTGTGAGCAACAATAAAGAGATGATGAATTCGTCCTTTATAAATAACAAATCGTTCAATATCAAAAAAGTCAGCACAAATGGCTATGCCTATTTTCCCATACCGATCTGCATCTAATATATACATATGTGGATATGAAATTGGATTGTACTTTTTTTGACGAAATGCTTCGAGTTCTTCATTTGAGAAAGAGAATTTCCCAAAATAGAACTTTGAGACTCTATAGGAATGTGAAACCTCAGGCCAATTTTCAGGAATAATCACAACTGCCTTATTTTCCACAAAACGTTGTCCATCGGCAGAGTATGTAGTTACAAAATCTTTTCCAGAAATTATTAAACATCCTAAAGCTTTAGCTAATCTAACAATATATGCTTCATTAATATCATTGAGAGTAAACTCAGGTAATAATATGATTTTAGGACGTTTATCCAATGGCATTTGCCTAAAGCTATAAAATCCCACTTTTATTTCTTTCAATATTCTTTTTGATTCATCTTCATTCATTTTAAGTACAGAAGAAGATTTTGGCCAAGCAATAGCGGCATCTAATGTCGTTTGAATAATGCCAACATCTAAAAAATTATACTTGAATTCTTCTTTCATTTTATAGTTTATTTAATTATTTTTCCTGGAAAGGATTATTTTTGTTCGACAACGATATAATACTAATTGGTATTAATTGCCTTGGACTGTTCCCTTCAACTGATATCTGATTTTTTTCTAATTCTTGTATCGCTTTTGAAATACTATCTCTAAAGTCCTCCAAATTTTTAATTATAGGAGGATCATACTTTGTGTCATCTGTTTTTAATCGTGATAGTTTTTGTAGAAGTATAGTTTCTCTATTCCTTGTAGACAGACAGGCACGGATAATAAGTTGAGATATTGAGGAGATTTCATTTGTTGCCAATTGCTTTGTTATTGCATTTGTCCATATTAAATTTCTATCATTTAGGTTCCAAATCCACGGGAATGATATTTTTTTGCATAATAATTGAATCATTAAAATTGCACTTCCATATAATAATTGATTAATGTCATTAGGAATCATATTCAATTCTGAAATAAAGTAGCGGCTATCCTCTATTTGTTTATCAATATCACACAGTTCAATTTCTACTAAGGCCATTTTTTGTTTTAGTTCATCCCATGTTTTAGGTGAATTTTTAAATAAAGTATTTGAGATGTTGAAATTAGCAGGATGGATCAAGATTCCATTATCAACTTTATCAATAGGGATAAAAAAATCAAGTAATTTTTCTTTTTTACATTCAATGGCATTTATAACTTTAAGCATAAGAGATAATGAAGTCCATTCAGTTAATCTTAAGTCATAGCAAGACACTAACTCTTTATTGTCAGAATTATGCTTCTCGTATTTCAATTTATTAATTAGTGTAATCCAGTCATATAAAGTATTAGTGTCACTTTTTTTAATTTTATACGAGATATTGTCAGGCATTTTATTTATAAAGTCCGATTGATCTTTAGTGTTTATTATTGTATTATAATAATCCAATAACCAGCCTTCTTGGTTAATTATATCAGGAAATAGTCTTTCAATATCATAATTACATAATAGCGGTCTAATTATACCACTTTTTGGAAACAGCCTTATTAAAGGTGATATTTCTTCTATAACATCTATATTTGCAAACGCTAAAAAAGTAGGCCAAAAATCATAACATTCTTCTTTTTCAAAATCATGAGTGTTTTTAAAAATCCAAAAAAGCCAGGTGTTCATATTGTTGAACTCTTGTCTTTTTATCCATATATTTGGGTGATTACTCCAGTCAATAATATCAAATTTAAGCAAACAATCAGTTTTATTTATTTTCAGAATAGAGATGATGCTTCCAACTAAAACTTTTAATTGAACAAATATGGATTTGTAGTAATCTCTTTTATCATAATCAAATTTTGAAAATATCATTGTAAGAAATTCATCTTGGCATATATAGTTTAAAAAAGATTTATGTCTCTCACATTCATTATCTGTAATTTCTTGCTTTAAGAGTAATCTTGTCGATTCCCAACTTAGCTCAATAATGAGAGCTATATAAAGATAATATAAAAAAGTGGCTGATAGATTATGTATCTTTTTTTCTTTTGAAAGAGTTTCAATAATAGACCATATATCAGTCAATTTATCATTCATATTTTGATTATAACAAAACTGAATTAATCTCACCCACAAACGCACCTTTTGATGATTTTCCTTCACTGATTTTTTTAATAGCTTATAGGCTTGAAGATTGATGCTACTTCTTTCACGGTGATTGCTTTCAATAATATTTTTGATCGAATTCAATGCATCTTTACACTTTGCGTGGATAATATGATTACTTTTTGTTTCGTCAGGAAGTTGTTTTATAGAATTTGTGACAAAATTCAGAGATAAAGTTTCTTGCAAAATGCCATGTATAATATTTTTAAATATATCAGAATTCTCTTTTAGCGGATATTTATCCTTTTCTAAATCTATAAGAATCTTATTTAATACTTTCTTTTCTGTATATATCCTTTCATGTTGAAAATCTTTTCGTGATACAGCTTTACTGAGCATTGTGGCAGCAAATGATATACGAGTCTCTTTTTTAACTTCTTGGTCTGGAAAGTCTGTAATCAGCAAATGTTTAAGGTCTCCAATTAGCTGGTCAAGCTCGTCATTTGATAATATATCCAATTCTGTTTTAGAAATAGCAGACACCTTAGCTAAAGTTTGTGTCATCAAAGGAGATGGATATTCAGGATCAAGTTCACATAACTTTTTCACTTTTTCAATATCAATATCCTCCTCTCTTCCCAAATATGATGCAAGCACCTTAGGTTCTGTTTTATCATGTCCTATAGTCGCTCCAATGCTAGAAGAGTTAAGCAGCTTCTCATATGTTTCAATCCAATTAATTAAATCTTCAAAATTTGTAGATAAAATTACATGATCATCAACAAAGCGGAAATGCGCAATTTTTCTATTTTTTTCTAATTCTAAACTTAATTTTTTGTCTATATCCAATAAAGCAATATTGGCTAAAAAGCCTGCGACTAACAATCCAGTTGGGAGACCTTTGTATTCAGCATCTTTATCTAAACCTAAATCACGTAATTCTTCCACACACCAACCATTATATTGTATTCTGAAATCAAAAATTGAATTCAATAAGCAGGTAAGCTCAAGTGAATCTCCCCCGATATATTTAATTTCATTTTGTATAATAGTGTTTATAATAGAAGAATTTATGCGAGGATAGAACTTTTCAAAATCTAATCCAGCCCAATATATTCTCTCAATTTTGTCATGCGAAAAATAGTCTCTTACCAAATACGGAACACGTTCTGAAAAGTTAAGTTTATCATTCTCATTTATCATTGTATCTATATCCTCATCAATATCCTCAATGTTGTTTCCTTGGCGTTTTGAGAATTTAATCGGATCAGCCATTATTTTCAGAGTACCTGAAATATGTTTTCTGAATAGCGGCCAGCTTTGTTTCCATTTTTGATATATGTGTCCACTCGAATTTCTATAATTTCCAATAATAATATCTCTTTTACCCTCCTTTATTTCATACCATGCTGGTCGATATATTCTATTCCCATAACTCCATGATGGCATTTTTTGATCAAGAAGAGGTCCAATCACATTACATATAGCAAGCCAAGTTACTTGGTCACGAACGGAAATATAAAAAGCTTGCCTAGTTTTTGGTAACTGATGTTCACAGTCAAATGCTTTAGGAAATGGGGCTATCAAAACTTCTTTTGTTTTGTATTTCATTTCTTTGGCATCATTAATAATGGCTTTAAGCTCATTATCCAAATTTGCTTCAAATTGACAAAGTTGGTAATCACAATACCAAATATCTCCAACAGAAAATGCTTTTTTGGCTTTCTGCCATGCCAACAGCATATTATCATATGCGAGTATCTGATCTATTAAATTATCCTTTCTTCTTTTCAACATAGTAATCACTAAAATCTTTAAACCCTTCTGGCAATTTTATCATGCTCATATTAAGGCTTATTTTGTTAAAACTTTTATTAATTCTATTGAATAAGTTTTGACCATAAATATCTTGGTCTGGAACCATTACTACATTAAAAGGTTTGAGAAATTCAATGTAGTTCTCTTTATATGCGGGAACTCCAGGTATAGCTATTGCATTTAAGTTCAAGGAAAGCGCAGAAAGACAATCAGTTACGCCTTCAAAGATGTATAATCGTTCGTCAAAATGCAAACTATTTAGAATCGGCATATTATACATACAGGTTTCTATTCCTTTAAGGTTAGAATACCGCTTTCTCGAATCGACAGGAAGGGTTGCTCTTGCTTGGAGTTGTATTATTTTCCCTTCTAAATTATAGTAAGGGAAAATAATTGGTTTACAATACCAAGCATATCCAATTCCTTTTCCAAATCCACTCTTATTCAAAGCCTCCTCCCCCCATTCTTTTAAGGCTTTAGCTCTAAAAGAGTTCATATTATCAATTGATTTGATATTTAGCTTTTCTATTATCGAAGGTGATAGCATCCTGGTCTCAAATAAAAAATTAGTCGCATTGGCTGTCAAGCTAGTATTATCAATTATCCATTGGTATATATCTGAGCGTATTTCGAATTCAGGATTCTTCCTTTCTTCTTTTTTACGTATAATTGTTTTATCAATTTTCCGATAATTGATATTTTTTGTCAAACTATAATCCCAGCCATATTGTTTACTAAACCACAAGATTGCATCAGGAAAACTACAACGGTTCACCTCTTGTACAAGAGATATTGAATCACCTGATTTGCCACAGCTGAAACATTTCCACGTTTGGCTACGATTATGAAATGACATACTTGGATTTTTATCTTCATGCCCTTCACACACACATCGTATCTTATGACGGTATGATGGAATTTCGATACCCAATTTATGTGCAACATCAAGGATATCCAGTGATTTTATTTTATTTATATCGTTCATTTATGCAAATTTATAAAAAAAGTAGGTAATATCTACATTTGAAATATAAAAAACGAGATACATTCGATAAAATCGAACTTAGACTTAGATATATCGCTTATTGTTTAGAATATATTATTACTACAATTAAATTCAAGCTTTCTTTATCTAAATTATAAGCATCAGACAAATTGTCGCCATCTTCCGCCATCTCCCGCCAACTATTCCTCACGGCCTTAAAAACGTAACATCCTCTTTTTTAATATTATATCTTCGCATCCACGGGCTAAAGTCTTCCCGTACAAATCAATTATTCTATCATTCAAATTTTCAATGTATGGCTAAAAAGAAGCAAGAACAAGAAGAAGTAAAGGACGACCATGTAATGGCAGTCCTTGACAAGAGAACGAACAAAACGGCGGTTGTCTCAAAGATGAATGAGAACGACGGCAGCATTGAGGTGGTATCTCCCGATAAGAAAAACAATCCCGACTACCTTAAACTCGACAAGACCACACCGCTGGCACTTTTCTTCTCCAATTTCAAAAACCAGTATGACAACCCCAGCAGTTTCAGTTTCTTCCTCATACCGTTGGTTTTATTGGAAAAGACACTTAATGCGGTGGTACAAATCCGAAAAGGGGAAGACCCCGGCGCAGACGGCAAAAAATTGGTAGAGAACAGCGAACTGAACGATGAAGGGCGTATCGCCAAACTCGCACGACGTTACAAATTCGATGAACATCAATTACCGTGGAAGGATCTGAACGCCCTCGGCATCGACAAGCAACTGCTATTCGAGAACCGTGCAATGGGAGAACTGCTGAAAGGCAAAATCACCTCTACCGCTTTCCCTATCAGTAAAGAGGTGAACGGAGAGCGCAAAGAGATGGGCGAAGCCTGTTTTATCTGCGTAAAAGACGAGAACGGAAAGGTACAATTAAGGACACTAAGCCGACTTGACGCCCCACAATTTGAGCAACCCGCCTACAAGGGTGTATTCTCTGATGCGGAAAAGGATCAGCTCCGTGAGACGGGCACACTCGGAGCCACCAAAGAGATGAAAGACTCCTTCACCGGAAAAGTCTGCAACTGCTACGTAAGTTTCCACGAACCGACCAACCGTATTATCACCATGCCCGTAGATGCCATCAAGATACCGGACTATATCTACGGAAAGCGGCTGGACGATACACAGAAACAGACATTGGCCAGTGGCGGGCAGGTTCCCATCAATGACATCCAACGCAAAAATGACACGATGCTCTCCGGTGTCGCTTTCGTGGATGCGGCATCGAGAGACATCACGTTCAAGCAATCGGATGAGAAACTACGAATCAGCGAAACGATTCTCGGAGCGAAGGTAACGCCCGAACAGAAGAAGATACTGGAAAATCACGGCATGGTCTTCATTGAGAATATGCGCAATCCGAGGACTAAACAGTTATTCTCCGATGACGTCCGTTTCAGCAACAAGAGCAACAACCTGCTCATCGGCAAGAACGCCCGTGAGTATAAACCGCAGTTCACTGAGGGGAAGGAGAAAAAAGCCCAGCAGAAAACAGCGCGCCACGTGGCCCCGTTCAAAGCGAAGACCAGCAAGAGCAAACTCTCCATCGGTTAATCCGCAAACTGTTATCCACACGATATACCCGATTGGTTTCACCCGAATCGGGTATATCTTTTTTAATCACTCATTTTAGATCATACCTCAACTTTAGACTCAAGTAGTTAATAGGAGGTGTTGTTTTAGCTCCTTGCATTTTAACATCATCAAAATAGTCACTGCACATTTTATATTTAATTTTTCCAACATTTGAGCACACAATAGACTCTGAAAAATAAGTAATAAATTCCTGTTTTATATTAGGTTTAAAAAAATGAGCAATATATACTTTTACTAAATTAAAATACATATCACAAATCTTTGGCTTGAAAACGACATTAGTTCCAACCCGAATTCCTACAGAATTTAGCCTCGCACTAGGATACATTATTCCATCAATATCAGGATTGCCTTCAAAGACTTTTTGGGTAAAATCAGATGTGATTTCATATGCTTCATCTTGATCTAACTCGTTTTGACTAATGAAAGCAAAATTTCGAGTAATATTTTTCATATAGTCAAGTTCGCCTAATGATATTGTTTTTTTATTAATCTCAATATTCCAAAACTGATTACATCTTTCAAACTCTTTAGGTATAGTTTCATATATATCGAATGTTGGTAAAATAAGGATATTTAGTTTCCTTTTGTTTTTCCAAATAGAAATTGTCGTTTCCAAAATCCCTATATCGTCTAAACTCCTAACAAATGGTGAGGTTTCGTATAGTATTGTAAGAAGAGCATCAGTATGAGTTTTTATATCCGCTATATATGATGTATAAAACATGGGGTGCTCTTTTTTTGTTGGCCCTCATTAAACTAGCAAATTTTGCTGGAGGATATTTTAACTCTTTTCGCTTGTAGAATAATTTTCCTGCAGGCTCATTTTTCCTAGCTCTGATAAAGAATGAGTCTTCATCTATCTCTTTTATAAATGCTGGTATCATATGTTTCAAAATATTAAAATATCAATAAAGCAAATATAAGAATATTAAGCTTTAGTAGAGCAAATGGACATGCGTAAATGATAAGTAAATCATAAAATCATTAGATTGTTGTTCTTACATATAGTCAAAAAACATTTAGAGTGTTTCCCACGGCACATTGCGGAAATCCCGGAAGCTACGTAAACTTCACTTCCGCAGGTTTCCGCAAAGAGCCGTTTTTAGGAAATAACAAAGGTACGGCAGGCAGCCCGGATAAATCCGACCCTGCCTACCGAACCCTTGTCTGTTAGTTCGGGACTAACCGAAGATTATTCTTCCTCAAAAGAAAGACTTTCCACTTGTCGGGCTATCGCCTTACTGTCGATGGAGTCCTTCAGGTTGATAATATCCACGATGGAATAATGCCTTGTGCCGTTCTCTTCTTCCGCAAAACGGAGGCGACCGTTCAACCGTTGTTTCTCAATTTCCGCAGGATCGAGGTTAATCAACTCACAAACTTCATCCGGTAACATGGACAGTGCCATATTATTGTCCTGGCAGATATGCTGCATCACTGCCAACATATTCAACGTCTTTTTGTGATTTCTCACGAGAGTAGCGAATGAACTACTCTCAATTTTAATCATTCTTCTCATAATGCTTCCTTTTTAAGTTTTCTTCTTTTTCAAGTAATACGGCTTTCAGAACATCCGTGCGGAGATAATAAATCTTTCCCTTGTCCCTGTAAAAAGGAAGTGAGCCGTCATTGCGTCTTCTAAGCAATGTCCTGTCCGACATCTTAGTGAGCAGCCGCACACCTTTTGAGTCAAGTATCTCACTGTCGGGTATACTGGGAATAGCGGGCGAAAGCAACTTCTCAATGGAATTTACTTTTGAGAGAATGGTGCTGAGCAGGTGGGTAATCTGTCCGTCTCCTTTGGTTCTTCTGTTATTCATAATGACCTGTATTTATTGTTTTCATTGTGCAATATTACAAGGTTATTATGAGGCCATTGGTTTATCAACGGTTGAGCAACCGCCAAAAAATGACATTTACCGCCAAAAAAATAGTCGGAGAGCTTTCTTCCGACTATTTTGATTACAAAGGATACGTATTTTATCCGTTATAATTGATTTTCAATACTATATAAAAATAACGGGGATGCGATTTGCCTATATTAAAAACAATGGTTATCTTTGTATTGAGATATTTGAAACAATGCAAAGCAGTGTAACCCGAAGCAGGACTTCCATCACCAAATCGTTACCTGCATCTTTGAAATACTACTCTAAACTTCTTTATCATAGGAAGTTAAAGCAAAATACAAAGTTTTATGCCGAGAAACCAAGAGTTTCATGCTTTGAAACTGACAGTTTCACACCGAGAAACCAACAGTTTCAAGCGGTGAAACTACAGATGAGGAGGAACAACGAAAAAGAAGAGGTATAATGAAACAATCCCTCCATATTATTGGATATATGCAAAAGAACTGTTAAATTCGCAAATAGAACAATTGCACTTTTTCTTTTTGCGTTGTTTATAGCATAGAGACCCGAACTATTAATTAAGAAATAAGATTGATGCTGAAAAGACTTATCTTCTGCCTGTGGATATTGTTGCCCTTCTCTTTGTTTGCGCAAAACGAAGAGGAAAGTTCTACCGCACACGATAGCCTTAGTACCGAAAAGCATCAGGGGGCCTTCATGAAGGCTATAAAGAAGTTCCTCAACTTCAATGACTTCGACACAACTTATATAAGCCCCAACCGATACAACTATGCCTTGATGCTCGATCATTTCACAAACTACGAATATTACTCCGTAGGTACAGCCGCCCCCGAGTCCCAACGGCTCCGCTTCACCCCCAACCCTCGCAACAAGATAGGGGCTTACTTTGGTTGGCGCTGGATATTTTTAGGATGGTCAGTAGATACGGACGGGCTCCTTGGAAAGAAAAGTGGGAAAAACAGAGGGACAGAATTTGACCTCAGCCTTTACAGTTCCAAGTTAGGGGTGGATCTTTTCTACCGTCGCACAGGTAACGATTACAAGATACATAAAGTAACAGGCTTTTCCGACCGTGTTCCTTCTAATTATTCGGAAGACTTCAACGGTCTGAAAGTAAATATGAAAGGATTCAACTTATACTATATCTTCAACAACCGGCATTTCTCTTATCCGGCAGCTTTCAGCCAGTCCACCAACCAACGTCGGAATGCAGGTACACTCACAGCCGGCCTTTCCGTATCTACGCATAATTTGAAGTTTGATTATGCCAAGCTACCCGAAATCATTCAAGAAACAATGAACCCCGGAATGAAGGTTAGACACATAAAATATACCAATATCAGCCTCAACTTTGGATATGCCTATAACTGGGTATTTGCCCGTAACTGCCTGGCATGCCTGTCGCTCAGTCCGGCTGTTGCTTATAAGACGTCGCGCATAGAGAAAGACACAGAAGAGCCCAGCGACTGGTACAAGAACTTCAATATTGATTTTATATTACGGGCGGGTGTGGTATACAATAACAGCAAATATTTTGTAGGTACTTCCTTTCTGGGCAGGACGTATGATTATTACCGGGATAACTTCTCCCTGAACAATGGATTCGGGACGTTGCAAATATATGCCGGATTCAATTTCTATCTGAAGAAAGAGCACCGGAAGAAAAAATAATCTATCCGCAAATTACCAGAACTTATTATGTTCTGCGCTATATTCAAATCCAGCTGACTGCAACAGTCCTACAATCGTCTCTTTATTGACATTCATATCATCACAGAGTTCATCCAATGAAGAATAACAGTCACGCAATTTCGTATTGATGAAGCTGAAAAGCATCATCGGGTCTTTAGGTAATTCCATCTTTCTACTAATACTTATTGATTCCGGCTGCAAAATTACAATTATCCGGACTATCTTATTCCTCCTGATGATCTATTTTTTCTATCTTTAACGCTACTTTCTCTATAATTCTACTGAGTTCTTCCTCCAATGGAATAACGTTGAAGTCCTCCCAGAAATGTTCATCATACTTAAACTCTTCATCTGCAAGTACGGTACGGGGAGGCAATCTTTCAGCTCGGGAGAAGCGGGTTACATTCTCCGTATCCACCAGACAGGTCACCATCTCGAACCAAGTATGCAAAGTAGGGTTGCTAAAGAAAAAACGTTTCCGCTTCATCTTGAAGTAAAGGTCGCCACGGATATGATGGATATAATAAGTACCTTTCCACGGTTTATACGAAATAGTATATACCACCTTCTGTGTCGTCAGATTTATCTTTGGCGCCTGTCTGACAACAAAGATCCGTGTAGCCTCCTTGATGTACTTGGGATTTATCTCAATGCGGGCCTGCACCAAAGCACTGTTCTCAGAGTCAATATACAACGCCCCACAATAAAGAGGCGACCTGACACTCCGCTTCTGCTCAAAATAAACCACATTGACGCAACGGTCATCTATGAATGTAATGTCACCGGAGGTATACATATACGGATTATCTTCCGCATCAACCGACAGAAAATCCGGCAGGTCTTTCATTATATCCAACTGCAAACAAGCCTGGATACCGGCTCTGATCTTAGCAACCAGACTGTCTGTACTCTCCCGGTTATCAATCTTACTCATCTTTAGCAGCTTCACCTGATCGGATACGTTCATCTCCGGCAAAGAAGATTTATAAACTTTGAAAACAGCTTCCGTCAAGCTCTGAAATTTATTTTTCAACTGCACCCCCTCCCGATAGAACGTAGTCAGATAAGCGGGATTCAATGAATAGTTTTCCCCGCGCTGATTTACCATTTCACGCAATAGTTTCTTGGGTTCCACCAACCGTATCAACACTTCTTGCAAAGGAACAATTTTAGGTTCCAGGCTCAACACATTGTCCCGGCCAATCAGCGTAGATGCTTCAATGCTTTGTGCAACATATCCTAAATGGGAAAAAGAAAGCTTGCCATTTTTCAGGGAGTCAGGCAGATTAAGCCTGAACTCCCCGTTCTTATTTGTAATATTACCTATTGAAGTTCCTTGAAGAATGACCGACGCACTCACAACGGGATCACCCGTTTCTTTATCCCGCAAAAGACCGGTAATGGTGAAATAGGCTGGCAAAGGTGTCTCTTCCGAGACTTTCCGCTTCCGTACGACCTTCTCCGCAGGAGGCAGAATCAAGATATGATTTCCTATCACTTTCAGTTCTAATGTCCGGTCGCCTACAATTTCATAGATGGCTTGCCGGACCGTACAGTTTTTCTTTTTTGTCCTAACTTCAATGTCATTATTCACCACCTTACTGTCATATACGAAAAGATAGCCGGATTGTTCCGACACTTTGCTCAACAGGGAATATACCGTTCCTTTCGTCCCGGGTAACCGGATGATACGTTCCAACACATCTCCTCCGTCCGCCCTCATATCACAGGTAATGAGAAGCAGGCTCAGAAAAATTATGAAGAAACGATGAAGTTTCATGATTTATATAGTTAAGTTATCATTCGGATAAAATCAGTTTATCACCTTCACGTGAACATTTCAAACTCAGCGCCCAGCAAATAAGTTCCGCTACTGTTTCGGGGGAATTATTCTCAAATTCAATGGTCAGCTTCCGTTTACTCAGAACCGGTGATGCCGTCTGTATCTGCAAAGCGGAAGCCTCGGCATTCACCACTCGCAGAATATCTTCCAGGCATTCGTCCTTGAAGCGTATATTCTTTGTATATTGTCTGAACTCATCGGAATCTCCTGTCTCACTCAGTTGTAACTGCCGCGCCTGCAAGGTAACGGTTTCCCCGGCATTTACCAGTACACTTTGTCCGCCTTGCTTCAGCGAGACCTTCACTCTGCCCCGCTGCACGGAGAGCCGAAAAGAGTCATCTCCATGACTACGGACATTGAAAGCTGTACCCAACACTTCTATCTGTACCTTTTCCGTTTCAATCAGAAAAGTTTGTTCATGTTTCTTTGCTACATCAAAGAAAGCTTCTCCCTGTAAGTTCACTTCCCGCTTGTCCGTAGCAAAATGTTCGGGATACTTCAGCGTGCTCTCCTGTGCCAGATATACTACAGAACCGTCTTCGAGTGTGGTAACCAACATGGATGCTTCACGATTTTCTTGCGTCACCAGATTGAGGCTTTCGATCTCTCCTCCCGGAACAAACCACAACGCAGATGCCAGATAGACGAAACCGGCAATTACAGCAGCCGCCAATGTTCCCCATTTCAAGAGAAGTTTGCGACGCACTCCCCCTTCCCGCCCTGCTCCTGTGAGCAGGTTATCTTCATCCAAACGGGCATACAACCGTTCCCATGCCTCATCCGTCTTCATCCTATTTTTATTCACTTCAATCATTTCGTAAGGATATAATTATCAATTTCATTTCGTAAGGTTCGCAGCGCTTTCGTCATTTCAGCCTCTACCGTCTTGACGGACAGAGATAATGAAGAAGCTATCTCCGCATATTTCTTTCCCTCCATGCGATGCATTTCAAATATCCGGAGCCGGCGCACGGGTAATTTATCAAGAGTATGACGGATCAGTCCTTGTAACTCTTCATACTCCAACTGCCGGTGAGGATCAGAATCCTGTTCCGTAGCATTACCCGCCAATACATATTCGCGATGCCGTTCCTTGACTTCCTTATGCTCGCAAAACTGGAGTGCTGCATTTCGTACAGCTTTATATAAATAGCTTTTTACGGACTGGAATATCTGCAAATGTTCCCGGTCCTTCCAAAACACGTAGAACAATTCTTCCACAATTTCCTCGGCAGCTTCCATCTCTCCCGTAATACCTGTGGCATACCAGCAAAGAGGGGAATAGTAACGACGGAAGATTTCCTCAAACGCCTTTATATCGCCCTCTTTTATTTTAGTCAGTATGAACAGTTCATTCAGCATACTCCGGAATTATTGTTGGTCTCCAAATATAAGAAAACTATCTGAAATCTAACGGGATTGCTTTTTCAATTTACTCACAGCATGTTCCAAAGACTCTGTAGGTTCAATAATATTGTATGTCTTCCAGAAATCCTCATTCCAATATTCGTCTACCAAATCATAGAACACTTGTTTTTCTTTGAAAGCCTTTTTGCTAGGAATGGCTGCAAAGTCGCTCTTTCTATCTGTTACCACCATTTCGGAAAATACGGTATAGCTGGAAGAGAATAAACGCTTTTTCCAATCGCACTTGAAACGTATTTCATTCCGTATGTAATTCAGATAAGTTTTTCCATTCTGTTCCTTATACGTCACCAGATAGGAGACTTCCTGTGGTCTGAAACGTAATCCGAGAGGCTTCTTATGAAGAATAGCTTCCACCGCCTTCACCCTGTTTTGCATATCCAGAGAGAATTCCGCACGGGTGAATGCCAGTTTCTCAAAATCAATATAGAGTTTTCCGTAAAACAATGCATACATCAGGCTGACTCTGGGACGAAAACTGACTACATATTGCATACGATTATCCAGATTCACAGGTTCCTCAATATGAAAATCATAATAATTCAGATTTTCCATGCTCAACAATGCATCTCCGTTCTTCACAATATCCAGATAAATAGAAAGATTAGGTCCGCCCACCACTTTTACTGCCAGTGTATCACTGGTTTTCGGGCTCAGCAGGCGACGTCCTTTTTGTAGTTGCACTCTATCGTTCGATGGTTCCCGGTCACTGTACGCAGTCTTAGACACATCTATCACAGCCTCCGATACACTGATATAGCGTCGCCTTTTCTGTACTGTCTCCCGATAAAATGCAGTCAGCAAATTCTTATCAACCGAATAGTTCACCGGAATTTTTTTAATCGCCTCTTCCACAAGCCCCCGGGCGTTATTGCCAAAGACAACAATCTCACTCAGTAGATTAGGAGCCGGCAGCATCCAGATAGTGAGATCAGATACATCTTCCTTATCCTTCAGAGAAACTTGAGAATTCAAATACCCAATATGTGAAACCTCCAATCCCAGAATAGTCTCCGTGCCCTTTATCTTCAGAGAGAACACACCATCCGCATTCGTAACGGTTCCGATGTTCGTACCGGGAACAGACACATTCACATTCTCCAGTTTTCTCTTATTATCCTTATTTTTCACTATTCCTGTAATAGTGAAATAGTTCCCGGCTTCTTCCTGTGCCCATAAAGGTGAAATACCCAACAGCAAAAATGCCATCAACCACCCAACTGCAATACTAGCTAACTTTTTCATCTTCGTATGATTTTAAAGGTGAACAATTCTCGTTTTCTACTACTAAGATCGCTCAGAAATGAAAAACCCTATCGGTTTTGGAAGAAAAAGTGAGGAAAATGTTTCCGGCTTAAAATATTTCGAACAGTTATTTTGTCGTCTGGTTTATTATAAAAGAATACAAAAAGGGGAAATAAGTAACTGTTAATGTGAACCTTGGTCTCTTTCTGTTGTTCTCATGCGATTAATAAACAAACTATTCACCTTACAAAACATTTAACAACTATGAGAACTGTTCATCTGATAGTTATTCATTGCTCCGCAACGAAGGAGAATGAAACATTAACGGAAATTGAATTGGAAAAGTCGCACCGCCAACGTGGACTAAATGGTATCGGTTATCATTATTACATTCGGAAAGACGGAAATATTAAGAGTACACGTTCTGTTCGAAAACCCGGAGCTCATGCCCAAGGGCATAATCTTGACAGCATCGCTATATGTTACGAAGGTGGTCTTAACCGGCACGGACTTCCCAAAGATACACGCACTCAATGGCAAAAGCATTCCATGATTGTTTTACTCAAAACGCTCCTTATTGATTATCCGGACTGTCATATTTGCGGGCATCGTGATTTACCTCAAATTATGGATAACCATTCATTAATAGAACCGGAATCATGGCTGGAAGAATGTCCTTGCTTCGACGCAGCGACTGAATATCATTGCTTACGCTATAGCAATGGCTAGAAGAAACCTAAAGCAAAAAAAGAGTCGTAAATCATTGATTTACGACCCTTTTTTTTAATATGGCAGTCTATTTACTTCACTTCCTCAAAATCAACAGCATCTCTGTATGAGCAACTTGCGTGAACGTGTTGCAAATATAGTGCAAACCCGAAAATAAGCATCCATAAGCAACCACAGCTCTTTACTGCAAAAGTACAGATTTATTTGATAAATATCGTGATATAAACACATAATAATCAAATCAATAGGGTAATTTTAACAAAATATGCAATTCGAATACATACTAATTTAAGAAATCTTTAAGTGTAATAGTTGCAATTCTTAGTCCTTTTGCTTTTACTTGTAAGCCATTATCGGAAGTTAAAAGAATAGGATTTTCATTTTTAAATTTAAGTGCCACCGTTAATATGTTATTATCTGGAGATTTTTTATTAAAATCATTTGGCAATAAATCAGGATCAGAAAGTTCCATTGAGACATTCGGCTTATCCATTGCTTTATTGATCAATCGCAAAGCCGTTTCTACATTTTTTTTGTTTGCCGCATCAAGCTTAATTTTAAGTTTGTCCAACTCGTCTATAACTTTTGCAGACATGACAACTTGATAATGTTCATCAATCTTAGAAATAATATCTGGACAATTAACAAACACATTAGTATCGATGATATATATATTCTTTTGGGTGATTGACTTAACAGATTTTTGTTTTGAAGTCTCAAATTTTGAGAGGTCTATTTTCCCTTTTAGATGCAAACTTATCCCGTTACCTTCAATTATACTATCTTTAAGTTTATTTGAATACTCATCTATTATTTCTGGTATAATACCAGAAGTTATTTTGATTAAGTACGAACGAACATCTCTATGGCATGATGTATTGAGTATTGATTTATCCGCAACAATTATTGTTAGTTGTTTTGCACGACTTGTTGCAACATTAAACAGTGCTCTATCAAGAGACATTCCAATCATTGTGTTAGGAATATAATAAATACAAACATCGCAAGTCATACCTTGAACTCGTTCAACTGTGTCGATGAAAACATTGTTTTTGCTACCATATTTACTTATAAAACTATTCTGTAACATTCTAACTGCAGCACGAAATTTTGTTAATACTGCAATATTCAATTTAGGATAAGATGATAATAAATCATTAACAATTCTAATAGTGAAATCACAGCTGCCTTTATCTACTTTCTCACCGATAGGCATCTCCTTAGGAATAAGAATTGTACCACCTTCCTTAGGAATATAGTGTATAGTAGTATTTGCTAACTCATACTTAAAGTCAGCTACCGATTTAATAGGTGTATGATAGAAAATACTTGTCAAATCCGCAGATTTTTTCAATAAACGATGTGTTTCTGTTAAAATAAACGACTTGTAGTTAAAGTTCTCACAGAGTGTTGCAAAACCATTTGCAAGCATAGCGAAGTCATTCCTCATAAGCGTTTCTTCGCTTAACAATACAATTGGCTGCATCTGGTTTTGATCACCAATCCATATAACCTTTCTTCCAAGATTTTTACATGCAGCTATCATTCCAAACAAAGCCTGACTTGCTTCATCCATAATTACATAGTCAAACGGTTGTTCATAATAACTTTGTTTAGCCCAACCGCTTGTATTATAGAATGTTGAGAGTGTAAGATTGCCAGAAATACATGTTATTTTTTTACTATCAATAGGACAAAGATTTTTGCAAGTAATAAGTTCATCAGAAGATACATTAGTTTTCATTACCCGCTTATCGGAGAGGTATTTTTTTAGGCTGTCCTTTTCTGCAAGTTCTATCAGTGCTCTGTTAGTCATGGCAGTAACAAGCACACTACTATTTTGGCTCAGCAAATGTGCAACAAGTTCAGCCATAAGATAAGTTTTCCCAGTACCTGGAGGGCCCTGAAATATCAGTTGAGAAGTGGATTCTAACGTCTTGACTATCTCTTCAACTTGTTCTTTATTTGAATTAATATGAATAGGATTCCATACAATAAACTTCTTATCAAAATCCAAAATGTCCTTGGCTACCATATTTGTGTCGTTGTTGTTAACGATATCAATAAGGTTCTGATAATAATCCATTGGTGGCTCTTGAGGGCCAAGGACAATTACACATCCTTCTTTGTTTTCTAGGAATTTAGCCATATCTATTGACAATCCAGTAAAACCACACAGTAGGAAACCATTGTCATCCGTTTTACCCTGCCAGACACAATGTACTTCCGAAAATTCGACTTGGTGACGACGCAAGTTACCCCAACTGATTTCTCCCCAATACCTTGGAATACTCATTTCTTTTTCTAATACGACTGCAGTAAAATATTCATTCTTGCGTGGAATTCCTTTATCCTTCTTAAAACGAAGTATAAGTTGCCCAGATCCCAATACGTTACGGTCTGCATTATTGGAATCAGCCATTTGTAAATCTAGCTTTACAAACTGTGTAACATACACTTCATTATCTGTTAATAATGCAATTGCTTTAGAATTGAGTTTCTTTAGATATTCTTCACTTATTGCTACAAGTTCTTTATCAAGAAATCTCTTATGTTGCTCTCTTGTATAATACATTATATTTTTATTCTAAAAGTCAAACAATTCATCTGTATCAATATTTGTATAAACATCAGAAACTGACATCTTTTCGTCAAGTCCAAAACCATTTATTTGGTCTGAAATAGAATATGTTATATTTTCTATAACGAAGCATGTCTTTTTTGAGTACATATATCTATTAGCTAGATATGCAAATTCTTTAGGAGTTATGATATCCGTGTCAAATATAAGGTTGACATCCTTATTGTCTTTAAAAGTATCATTAAAACTTATACGATGTATCCTTCTATCATAGCCATAATTGAGTAGCAAATTATCTGGATCTATCATTAATTCTGAGAATAATCTAGGATGAAGGTATAGCTTTCGTCCTATAGAACTGGTTACGACTACGGTTATTAATTTCCCTTTAAATTTAATAATACCTTTAACCAAACCATTCCCCAAATTAGGATCCCATCCTGAGCAATCATAATCCTCTAATGAATCAAGGTAATCTTTTGCAGCATTACGTGCTTCCAAATTCATCTCTATACGAGATTCTTTGTCAAGATTATCCCGGTCGGAAACATTGCCGTAACTTTCTTCATCCTCATAATAATCACCGTCTATTCTTTTTTTACTTTTTGTTTCTTCAAGCATTCGCTCAAGTTCTGCTATGCGTTTATCCTTTTCTTGAACAATATCCGCTGATACGAGAAATATCATATTCCAATCCTCTTTAGAAAAAGGACATTTTAATAATGTAGTATTGGAGTATATATCCGCTAGAGAAGATGCTGGTTCTCTATTCGCTGATATATAGATATGTCTAGTGTTTGCAAAATATGTATATTCACCCGCATAACCTTTAAATAAGTAAGTATTATTATAAATGCCTCTATACGGAAGTTCTCCCTCAATTATGTATATTGACATTCTTGAATTCTGTTTCCAATCTAAATACAATTGATTTGACCATTCTGCTGCTTTACAGAAATCATCTTCATAATATGAACCAGTTAGACGTAAAGTTTTGTATAGATTTGACAATATATTTACTTGGCTTTCTGATTCTATCGGAAGTTGGAATGAGTTAGCTACCCAATTAAAGAAAGATCTTATTATGTTAGCATCATTAAGATTCCATATATTCTCTAATTTATTCTCTTTAAATGATTTTCTCCGCAGTATCTCTTTACTTTCTTTGTCATGCAACCCAAGTTGAATCAAGAATTGTTTTTTTTCAAACGTATTAGCCCAGTTCTCAATAAACGAAGGCACTTGTTCTATTGGTAAAGTGAATTCATTACTATCGAAATATGTTCCAACTAATTTATCAAAAGGATATTGAACTCCTCCATTTGTAATAACAGGACTTAATATATCTGCAATATCTAGTGCCATACTCTTGTCAAGTATTTTAATGAAAAGATTCTGATCATTAGCACGAATGCATGATTTTAGCATATTATCGAAATAATTGTAACCACAAAACTTTCTATACACAATAAGAAAACAGAATTGTTCTGCAGTGATTAGTTGAGTTGATGCAGTTAGTTCTTTATATAACTGATTTCGAACATCAGTAAGGTTAACTTCCCTTCGAGCAAATATCTTTTCGAATCCATCTATACTTGAAAACTTTGAACTTACATTGCTAAGTATAGAAGATGATGAATATGCTGGTAGTATTTTCGAAAGCGAGAATGTATAGAGTTTTACACCTATGTTTATTGAAAAATCATCTTTAAGATTATATTCTGACAAACTCTTACCATTAATTGTTATTATTGAGCGTGCATGAGAAACAGCCGTATCGTTGGATAATGCCATCTTCATCCATCTATATTCGAAAGATTTTTTGTCATATTCCAACGTACTTAAAAGTGGCATAGCTTTTATGCTCTTTGCATATGCTACCTGAGTATTAGTATCGGATTGCTCTACAATGCGAAGTAAACTTATTGTAGGTATATTGCTTTTTGAAAACAATGTTATCGTAAATCCGGGTCTCCAATATGACAAGAATGTTTTATGAATATCTGAAATATCTGTAATACTTATCAAGTCATCAATATATGGTTCAATAATGCTTGAATAAATATCTGTTGATACAACAAGGTATCTAGTAATTAAGCTGTTATTTTCTTCTTGCTTTAACATATAATCATATAGCCAAACCGGACAATTGGAATTATACGCAAACATTGAAGATAATGGACTATATTTACCATTCTGATTTTTAAAGATTTTCCATTTTTTTAATGTTTCAACCCCAATATTTTTAAATTTTGCAATATTCACAAATAAATGCAATCTCTCATTAAATGTGAGAGAATCTAAGGATTCTTCCTCTATTTTTTCAAAAATTGCTTTTTCATCTTGGCTAACAATAAACAATGATAATGGGTGTTCTTCAACAGAATGATTAGAACATTTAAAACCAAGTTTTGATAATACTGACTTTATGGTTGAAATCTTCTCTGTTGAAAACAAGAGTTTATCTTCTAACTTAACTTCATTTGTTGTTTTCCACTCTTTCCCAAACATAAACGTGGGAACAAGTGGAATTAGAGAATGCGCTTTTTCTTCTTTTGCCAACCATTCATAGAAAGATGTACGTAACTTATCATCACAAGAATCAATAATCCATTTTTTAAGGGTATCAATATTATTTAATAGAATTGTGATAACAGTTTCTGTAGTAATCTTTTCTATTCCAAATATTTCTTTTGACAATGAACTTGAATCAATAGATTCATGAGGTAAATGTTTGGTTGTACCTATTAGCTTATAGAAATCAGATGCACCAATTGCAGAAGATAGTCCAGAAGCATCAAATATAATATTATCTGGCCCTACGATATCATTATTATCATTAAGTATAAATGCTTTATTTGTTAAAGCATCCTTATATCCACGATTAAACGAATCGACTAGTGTTGCTGTATCCTGACTAAAATAGGTGAGTTCTTTTGTTGGAAGTAAATTAAGATAATTTACATTGAGTTCAGAAGCATAGCTTGAAACCATACTTACAATTTGCTTTCCAATCATATAGAACAAGAAGAAATTCCATGGATTGTCGCTTTGAATTCCTTCTCTATCAGACTTGGGAATAAAATCAGCATTCAAATAAAATGGGAATTTGAATCTGTGCTCATTCATAGGAAGATAAGCATATAATGAGAGATCATCTTCACCGATTGGCGTAACAAGTCCATCTTCGTCAAGCTTGATAGCAAATGAGATAGTTGTTTCTTTAGCCGATGCAATACGGTCTGGAATACCTGCAACTTCTGTTAATTCATTACCATCTTGATCAAGTTTAATAAAGTAGTTTTCTTTTTCACCCCTATTATTAGTTCTTTCTTTTCTTCTGATTTGAATGCCTGCCTTTTTGAATTCATCGTCATTCACTAAAAGATTATCTGACGAATAAATACAAAAATCTTCAGATAAACGATCTTCATTGAAAGAGTTTACAAGCGAAACTATGTTATTCTTTCTATCTATTTTCTTTTGAATAGTAAGACATTTATCCTTATCTATCAATTGCACTCGATTAGTGTTTCTGAGAAATAACATAAATCGTGGTTCAGAAAACACTTCTTTAATCGCCTCATGATATTCAGAAAGTGTTTCTTCATCCATTTTTAATGCAATAGCAACATTTTCTTTTTGATTGAAAATGGAATCATATGGATCAATTTTTAATGATTCATACCATATCGGTAATAACTGCCAAGGAATATCCTTTACACCTTTGAATTCCCTAAAGAATTTTAGATATTTGTGAAGAAATTCTTTCTGTTTTTCCACATCATTCTCAATATCGTTAACATGGTAGTAAAAGGCTTTGAAATCATTATAGATTGGTAAATTTTTATCGAAAGAAAAATTGTAGCCAGCACTTTTAATTAATACAGACTCAGAATTTGTGAATACTGACTTGAACCCAATACCTTTATAGCCTGTTTTCTTACTGCTTGCACTCTTTGTGCTTTTTGCAGCAGATGTAATTGATTCAAAGTCATGTTTATTAAATGCAAATCCATCGTGTGTTACAACAAAATAATTATCGCTAAGTTGTAACTTTACTTTAACGCCATTCTCTGGGGCAGCATCATCGGCATTTTGAAGAAGTTCAAAAAACATTCTCTTTTTACTAGTATAGAGGTTCTGACCTACTTCTTCAAGCAAGTTAGCTACACTTGTATTAGTGTTTGGACTTGTATGTTGCTTAAAAGAAAGGGAAACAGACTCTTTATATGGATTTTCTGCTTCTTTAATTTTATTTGATGATACACAAAACATATAAGGAGAACCTTGTTCCATGCGGTATTCTTTGCGTGGCATGTCAATCTCTATCTCATAATAATTACCAGAAACAAAAAAATTACGCAATCGGTTATCAACGATGGCAATGAGACACTTCCCATTAATTGGATCTACTAGTAATTTGCCATTGTTTTCTTCTTTAACATCTCCTGTAGACATTAAATTTGTGAAAAAATACTTGGAATTAATCTCTATAACTTTGCCAATAAAACGATTGGTTGTTAATCCCATAGTAGCCAGTAAATCTGTAAGACTAAGTTCGTAAAGGCTCTCTTCGTATTTATCTTCAACAAAAAACTTTCTACTAAAAATCAGCTGGCCGTTGTCTTCTCCCATATATGCAACACGGACATGTTCTCCTGGAAAAACTTCATCACTAGCACGAATAACTTTATTTGGTGACAGTTCATCCCTATATATACTGCCTAAGATTCCGGTATTACCAATGTCTATAGTAGCAAATTTATTGTTTATATTCTTAACAATAGCATCAATGATATCGCCCTTATTTAGTTGAGAACGTAACCAATCAACTCTAGCTTTCTTTTCCTCGGCCTCGATTGGACGCATATCCAAGACAACATCTTTTAACTTTTCATTATATTTAATGAAAACAAATTCAAGTTCTTCATCAGTCTCTATTTCATTGTTCAATAGTCTGGTTTTATAAGGTTCAACAAAACGTTTTAAAGGTACAATTACCTTTATCAATCCATCTGCTTCAATAAGAGCAGATGTGGAATTTTCATTTTTAATGATACCCTTAAATAAACATTTTACCCGTTCATTCTCACTATGTACTTTTGCAAAATAATCATGTAAAGCCAACACACTCATCGAAATTTTGTTTCGATGCTTCTCTGGGTCGTAATTGTTGTCAATTACAACACAAGTAATTTCTTCACCTTCTTTGTATTCTATTGTTGGGAGTTCACTTACATGAACAAGTGCCGTGCTGTCTCCTAAGTTTACAATAAGACCGAAACTCTCAACAGATTTTATAATAACCTTGTATATGGTACCTTTTTCAACTGTTCTTGGATTGGGTAGAAGATTTTTTCGGCTTAGATTCAACTTTCCATCTGGTAATTCTTTGATAACTTTTACATCAAGAACATCACCTTCCGATAATGAAGAAAGAGTCACAGACTGATTAGACCAAGATATATCATGAAGTCTTATCAAACCGTCAACTCCATTGGGCATTTTTGCAAATGCTCCGAGATCTGGTTTTATACTGGTAATTTTTACGCGAATAATATCACCAACTGATGGATTATTATATGTTGTCATAAGCAATTTATCTTTTAGTATAACTTTACAATTTTGTTAGTCACTCTGATCTCAAATATTTCAATTAAAAATTAAATCAGATATAAGACATTATCTATCATTCACATATTAGAATCTAACACATGTAACATTATAGTTTCATGCAAAGAGAATTTCTTAATTACAAAAATAGGTATTTTATCATTTTAAATAGAATACAAACACATAATAGTCAAATCAATGGGCTGATTTTAACAAAATATCCGGTTTTATCCTTACCTTTGTGTATGATATTGGGATATTATACCCGAACAACAATAAAGAAACTATGCAGATACATAACAATACATTGATAACAGAATGCTCGGCTTACGATTTCAAGGAAATGTTGGAGCGTAAGAAAGTGAAGTCGTGGCTTAAATCCGTGTCGGCTTTCGCTAATACGGATGGTGGCAGTTTGTTCTATGGAGTGAATGATGACGGCGTAATTGTAGGGTTGGAGA